>OGXL01001044.1_pt1 | contig 23840 bp, 16 predicted proteins | sample 1576311 | NCBI WGS metagenome assembly OGXL01 (sample SAMEA3541564, study PRJEB24748) | human gut metagenome | biome: human gut; feature: human-associated habitat; material: faeces | place: China | collected 2012 | reverse complement strand
TAAAGGGAAACGGGAGTTAAGAGGGTAGAAACCGTAGGTGTCTACCCTCTTGCCCGCCGCCGCGGGCGCGGCAGTCCCCCGCACACTCCGCAGAGCGCAACTTTCCGCGATTTCAGTTGACAACTGCCCGCAAAAGTGGCATAATAGATACGCAATACAGAAAATGCGATGAGGAAACGAGTTTTCCATCCGCCGTTCTTCAGAGAGAGGACATTCGCTGCAAGTCCTTGTCCGGTGCGGAAAACAGCCACTTCCGAGCAGTCTGCAACTGAAACAGACCGTCCGATCCCCGATACCGGATTACTGAGATGAATATGGTATACCCATATTCAAATCAAGGTGGTACCGTGGAAGCATGCTTTCGCCCTTGAAGTCCGGGCGGAGGCTTTTTTCATTTTCTGTTTTATTTCCGTAAATTCTTTTTTGGAGGAATCAATTTATATGCAGTACAGAGGACTCAACGAGCTGCGCGAGATGTACCTCAGTTTCTTTGAAACCAAGGGTCATCTCCGCCTGCCGAGCTTTTCGCTCATCCCGCAGAACGACCCGTCGCTTCTGCTCATCAACTCCGGCATGGCGCCGATGAAGCCGTTCTTCACCGGCGAGCAGGAGCCGCCGCGCCACCGCGTTACCACCTGCCAGAAGTGCATCCGCACCGGCGATATCGAGAACGTTGGCAAGACCGCCCGTCACGGCACCTTCTTCGAGATGCTGGGCAACTTCTCCTTCGGCGACTACTTCAAGCGCGAGGCTATTCACTGGAGCTGGGAATTCCTGACCAGTCCGGAGTGGGTCGGCATTGACCCGGATCGCCTGTATCCGTCCATCTACGTTGACGATGACGAGGCATTCGAGATCTGGAACAAGGAGGTCGGCATTGCACCGGAGCGTATCTTCCGCTTCGGCAAGGAGGACAATTTCTGGGAGCATGGCTCCGGTCCGTGCGGCCCGTGCTCTGAGATCTACTACGACCGCGGCCCCGAGTACGGCTGCGGCAAGCCTGGCTGCACCGTCGGCTGCGACTGTGACCGCTACATGGAGGTATGGAACAACGTATTCTCCCAGTTCGACAACGACGGCCACGGCAACTACTCTGAGCTGAAGCAGAAGAACATCGACACCGGCATGGGTCTGGAGCGTCTGGCGTGCGTGGTACAGGGCGTTGGCTCCCTGTTCGACGTTGACACCGTGCGCAACATCACCAACAAGGTGTCCGAGATCGCCGGCAAGCACTACGGCGACAGCGATAAGACCGATGTTTCCCTGCGCGTTATCACCGACCACATCCGCTCCACCGTTATGATGATCTGCGACGGCGTTATCCCGTCCAACGAGGGCCGCGGCTACGTTCTGCGCCGCCTGCTGCGCCGCGCCGTTCGTCACGGCAAGCTGCTCGGCATTGACAAGCCGTTTATGTCCGACGTTGCTTCCACCGTTATCAACGAGTCCGGCGGCGCATATCCGGAGCTGGTTGAGAAGCAGAAATATATCCACAAGGTTATCGAGAACGAGGAAGCCAGCTTCAACAAGACCATCGACAGCGGTCTGGCTATCCTGAATGACAAGATCGCCGCTTCCGACGGCAAGGAGCTGTCCGCTGCGGACGCATTCCAGCTGTACGACACCTACGGCTTCCCGATCGACCTGACCCTTGAGGTACTCGAGGAGCAGGGCATGACCACCAGCCGTGAGGAGTTCGACCGCCTGATGAACGAGCAGCGCAAGCGTGCCCGTGAGGACCGCAAGAAGATGGGCGACCTCGGCTGGCAGAGCGAGGATCTGGGTCTGGACAAGTCCATCAAGACCGCATTTGACGGCTACACCACCCTTGAGGAGTCTGCAAAGATCCTGGCTATCGTAAACGAGGGCGAGGTTTCCGGCGCCGCTGCCAAGGGCGAGAAGATCACCGTTGTACTCGACCGCACGCCGTTCTACGCTGAAATGGGCGGCCAGATCGGTGACCACGGCGTTATCACCGGCAAGAACGGCGCTATGACTGTTTCCGACGTGCAGAAGACCAAGGACGGCAAGTATATGCACATCGGCGTTGTCACCGAGGGCGAGCTGTCCGTTGAGGATGAGGTTACGGCTTCGGTTGATGCGGCTTACCGTCAGGCTATCTGCCGTGCACATACCTCCACCCACCTGCTGCAGAAGGCGCTCCGCGCCGTACTGGGCGACCACGTTGAGCAGGCAGGCTCCTACACCGCAAACGATCATATCCGCTTCGACTTCACCCACTTTGCAGCGCTGACCGCCGAGGAGCTGGCCAAGGTCGAGGATATGGTAAACGATGCGATTCTGGCTGGCAGCCCGGTCATCACCGAGGAAATGAGCATTGACGATGCCAAGAAGAAGGGCGCTATGGCGCTGTTCGGCGAAAAGTACGGTCAGACCGTCCGCGTGGTACAGGCCGGTGACTCCATCGAGCTTTGCGGCGGTACGCATCTGGACAACACCGCGAAGGCCGGTTCGCTCAAGATCATCGGCGAGGCTTCTGTTGCAGCAGGCGTGCGCCGTATCGAGGCCGTTACCGGCAAGGCTGTTCTCAAGCTGATGAACGACCGTCAGGCGGTTCTCAACGAGGCTGCTGCCGTACTCAAGACCAACCCGAACGAGCTGTCTGCCAAGATTGAGCAGCAGGTAAACGATATGCGTGCCCTCAACAAGAAGCTCGAGAAGATGGGCGCAAAGGTCGCTGCAATGCAGATGGTTGACCTGTTCAACGTATCCCGCAACATCAAGGGCGTAGACGTTGTTGCCACCAAGCTGGATGACGCATCTGCCGACATGCTCCGCACCATGGGCGATGACATCAAGAGCAAGAAGGAGAACATGGTTGCTGTTCTCTCCGCAGTCAACGGCGACAAGGTAAGCCTGCTTTGTGTCTGCGGCGCCGAAGCTGTCAAGAAGGGCGCACACGCCGGCAAGATCATCAAGGAAGTTGCCAAGATCGTTGGCGGCGGCGGCGGCGGTCGTCCGGACAGCGCAACCGCAGGCGGCAAGAATCCGGCAAAGCTGGAGGAAGCACTCGAGGCTGTCAACAACATCGTTGAAGCAATGCTGTAATAAACTTTAGGGGAAAGCCGCGGGAACGCTCTCGCGGCACTCCCCTTTCAGAAAGGAGCGATCATTCCATGGAAGATTGTCTGTTCTGTAAGATCATCGCGGGCGATATCCCGTCGAGCAAGGTGTACGAGGACGACCTCTGCTACGCCTTCAACGACATTGACCCGCAGGCTCCCACGCATTTTCTCGTGATCCCGAAGCAGCACATCAAGTCTGTGGCCGCCGTTGATGCGTCCAACAGCGCGGTTGTAGCGCACTGCTTTGAGGTCATTGCGAAAATTGCCAAGGAGCGCGGCATGGACAGCTTCCGCGTGGTCTCCAACATCGGAGAGCAGGCGGGTCAAAGCGTGTTCCATCTGCATTTCCACGTCCTTTCCGGACGGGATATGACCTGGCCGCCGGGCTAAACCTTCTTCTAAGGGGGACGCTGTCCCCCTTAGATACCCACAAAGTTCCGTAGAAACTTTGTGGGATATCCCCCTCTCGTCCGCACAACGGACGAGGCCGTGCCGCTGCGGCACGGGCAGTGGAGAAAAAGTCCGGCAGAGCCGGACTTTTTCAGGGAATTGAATCGGCGTACTGCGGTACGCCGCTGCCTGCGCTTGCGCGAACGGCAGAAAAAAGGCACACCGTTTGGTGTGCCTTTTTGTATGCGTTGGTTTACATTTTGCTTTTTCCTTAAATAATGATGCCGTTGCAATGGTCGATTTCGTGCTGGATAATCTGTGCGGTCCAGCCGGTGAAGGTTTTCAGTCTCGTCTGGAACTTTTCGTTCTGGTACTGCACCTTGATGGATTGCCAGCGGCGCGTTTTGCGCGTGCCGGTCAGCGACAGACAGCCCTCCTCGGCCTCATAGCCGCCGGACTGCTTGACGATTTGCGGGTTGAACATCACCATATACGTTCCCTCGTTATCGAACGCGATAATGCGCTTGTTCACGCCGATCATGTTCGCCGCCATGCCGACACAGCCGTCCTTATGCGCTTCGAGCGTTTCCAGCAGGTCATGTGCGGTTTGGATATCGTCCGGCGTGGCCTGCTCGGCCTTCTGCGCTAAAAATTTCTCGTCTTTGCAGATTTCCTGAATCATATTGTGCTCCTTATTTATGTTTGCGTTCCCAGTCGGCCATAACGGTCAGCTGCTCCGGTGTGTGGAACCAGTGCTCGCCTTGCGGCACGATGATCAGCTCCGCACCGGATTTTGCCGTGTAAGTGCGGATAGTCGCCAAGTCGGTCATGCTGTCATTTTCGCCGTAGAGAATGTACTGCGGGCAGTGCCAGTCCTTTGCCGGATGCGCACGCACCCAGCAAAGGTAGTCCCACGAAAGCATATCCCCTTCCCTTGCGGGATACATGCCGCGCTCGTGCAGGATTTGCTCGGTAATGCCTGCCGCGCATATCCTGTCGCAGATCAAGCGCTCCATATCCACGATGGGCGACACGAACAGCGCTTTTTCCGGTGCGGCAAACGCCAGCCGCGCAAAATACGCCCCGATGCTGGTCGCGCGCACGTTTGTCGCGCGCCAGTGTGCTCTTGCGTAAGCCATCACGCGGGTGAGTTCAGGTGCGGCTGTCCATGGTGCAAATTCCTCATCCCGGTTTTGGCGTGTGCCGTGATTCGGCAGGTCGATGGACAAAACCTGTGCGTCCGGAGACACGATTTCGGCAAACGGCAGGGCTTCTTCCTTGCAGCCGAATTGTCCGTGAACGAACAGCCACAGCGTGTCCGACGGCTCGCCGTACAGCACCGCCGGTGTGTTTTCGATGAAGAGTTGTTCGGTTTTCATGCGTTACCTTCGTCTGCCAGCCAGTTCAGCGCGCACCATGTGTGCAGTGCTGCGCCGCGCGGCAGGATATCCTCGTTGAACACGACCCTTTCGTTGTGCATCGGCTCACCGAACGCAGGATTTTCCTGCTTGGTGCCTGCGCCGATGAGCAGGTATGCACACGGTAAATCGTAGGTGTAGGACGCAAAATCCTCCGAGCCCATGCCGCCCTCGTCCAGCCGATAGACCAGCTTTTCACCGAACAGCGCCCCGGCAAGGTCTGCCATACGATTGGTCAGCGCAGCGTCATTCCTGAGCGGCGGCGCGGATGCGATCTCTTCCGTGACGGCTGTGCCGCGGAACGCCTGTGCGGTACACTGTGCGATTTCCCCGATGCGGGTGAAGATCTGTGCGGACAGGTCGCGGTCAAAGCTGCGGATGGTGCCCTCGAGCACCGCGGTCTGTGGGATGATATTGGGCGCCTCACCGCCGGTCATGCGGCCGATGGTCACGACAGCAGGCGTTTTTGCGCCGATCTCGCGGCTGATGATCTCCTGCAGCGACAGGTAAATGTGGCTTGCGATATTGAGCGGGTCCACGCCCTTTTCCGGCATTGCGCCGTGGCATCCAACGCCGTTTACCGTAATGCGGAACAACGTGCAGCCCGCCATAAACGTGCCGCGTCCGCACAGAACCAGTCCGGACGGCGTGCCCGAATTGACGTGCAGCGCAAAGCCTGCCTGCGGTGCCGGGTCTTTCAGCACGCCCGCCGCGAGCATGGCCTTTGCGCCGGTAAAGCCTTCCTCATCCGGCTGAAACACCAGCTTGACAGTGCCTTGCAGCTGCGTCCGGTACTCCTGCAGCAGCTTTGCCGCACCGAGCAGCATCGCCGCGTGCATGTCGTGGCCGCAGGCGTGCATGCAGCCGTTCGCGGATGCGAAATCCAGTCCGGTCTGCTCGGTCACGCACAACGCGTCCATGTCGGCGCGCAGGAGCAGACATCGGCCAGTCTCGGTGCCGGTTATCTCTGCGACGACACCACCCGCTAGCTCGCGCGGCTGATAGCCCATCTCAAGCAGGCGTTTTTTGACGTAGGCTACAGTGTTCGGCAGGTCGGTGCCGACCTCGGGTGCAGCGTGCAGCGTCCGCCGGTCGCGGACAATATCCTCGCGGATGCGCTCTGCCGATGCAAGCACCTGCTCCGCCGTTATGGTTAAGGTTTGTGACATGGTTTTTCCTCCCTTGTCGGTGTTGCCCTATATTACGGCAATACCGCATACTTGAACAGAAGCGATTGTGGTATGCCTTAAGTATACCATAAATTGCAGGAAAAAACCGCTCTGTTTTTATTTGGCGCAGCCATTTCCCGTATTTGCCTTGACGAAACGCGCTGTAAATTGTATCATATAGGTATATCATTGTGTCCACATGGCAACTTGGCGGCAGCGTGACAGGCTGAGGAGAAATCCGCCGATGTCATCCAGATGCAACGCAAACAAAGGGAGTATGTAGGTATGAAAAAAATTCTAAACAGCCTGCCGTTCAAGCTGCTGCTTGGCGTTGCGGTGGGCATCGTGCTCGGTCTGGTGGCAAACGAGGCCGTGATGAACGTGGTCGTGACGATCAAGCAGGTGCTCGGTCAGATCATCACGTTCTGTGTGCCGCTGATCGTTATCGGCTTTATTGCGCCGTCCATCACCAAACTGGGCCACAACGCATCCAGAATGCTGGGCATTGCGCTCATTATCGCATATGTGTCGTCGGTCGGCGCGGCGCTGATGAGCACGGCAGCCGGTTACGCACTCATTCCGCACCTGTCGATCGTATCGCAGGTTGACGGCCTGCGCGAGCTGCCCGAGGTACTGTTCCAGCTGGAGATTCCGGCGGTCATGAACGTGATGAGCGCACTGGCGCTGTCGCTGATGGTCGGTCTGGCCATCACCTGGACCAAATCCAAGATGATGGAGTCCCTGCTTGACGAGGTGCAGAATATTGTCCTCGCCATCGTCACCAAGATCATCATCCCGATTCTGCCGTTCTTTATCGCGTCCACCTTCTGCGGTCTGGCGTATGAGGGCACAATCACCAAGCAGTTTCCGGTGTTCATCAAGGTCATCATCATCGTTATGATCGGTCATTATATCTGGATGGCGCTGCTCTATGGAGTTGCGGGCGCATACTCGGGCAAGAACCCGATCGAAGTGGTGAAGCACTACGGTCCGGCGTACATCACTGCGGTCGGCACGATGTCCTCTGCAGCGACTTTGGCAGTTGCTCTGCGCTGCGCAAAGAAATCCACGGTGCTGCGCAAGGACATGGTTAATTTCGGTATTCCGCTGTTCGCCAACATCCATCTGTGCGGCTCGGTGCTGACCGAGGTTTTCTTCGTCATGACAATCTCGCAGATTCTGTACGGCAAGATTCCGTCTGTCGGAACCATGATCCTGTTCTGCGTGCTGCTCGGCATTTTTGCCATCGGTGCACCCGGCGTGCCGGGCGGTACGGTTATGGCTTCGCTCGGTCTGATCACCGGCATCCTGCTGTTTGACGGCACCGGCACCGCGCTTATGCTGACCATCTTTGCCCTGCAGGACAGCTTCGGCACCGCCTGCAACGTCACCGGTGACGGCGCGCTGACGCTTATTCTGACCGGCTACGCGAATAAGCATCATATCGCGGAGGAAAAGCGTGAGGTTGAGGCAGCAGAAGTTCAGTAATCAAATATGAGAAAAGGAGCCTGCTTTTGCGGGCTTCTTTTTTGTATCGGGAGAAAACAGGTGCTATGATGGGAAAAGTGCGGTGTATCGCGTACGGTGCAGCGTATGCGATGGCTGTTTCGACCGCACCGAAAGCAAGCGCTGCAAAGCAAATTTTCTGCAGGAATTTTCACAAAACGCTTGACTTTTCCCTCCGGATTTGGTATCCTATTTAGGCAAGGTTTGATAGACCGTTGCAAATCCGGGTGTAGCGCAGCTGGTAGCGTGCTTGACTGGGGGTCAAGAGGCCGCAGGTTCAAGTCCTGTCACTCGGACCAGATAAAACCGCTTATTCGCAATGAATAGGCGGTTTTTTGTTGCTTTTGTGGCGTTTATGAATCTCGCAGACTGCATTAAAATCCAAGCTGAAACAAAACGGATGCCTCTCCAGGTACAGAGAAGCATCCGTTTTTGCAATTTCAATTATTTAACAGAAAACTATAACCGCAGCACACAGCAAATCACGAAGCGACGATCACACGGATTTTTCCGCCGTTTTCCGCTGTTTTATTGGCGTATACGCGGAAGCTCGTGTAGTTGGATTTCGCCGTCTGCAGCGAAACAAACCGGTTCTGCTCCGAGATATAAACGCCGATGTTCTCTGCCAGCTCGTAATAGCCGTCCTTGGTGCGGACACCGGAGGAACCGTCAAATGCCGACGGCTTTACCGTGTCGATCAATGTCAGCTTGAGCGTATCCAGTGAGGTATTGACGATGCTTTCATCGGTTGAGTACCCTCTGGGAATGCCAATCGGATTGCCGTTTAGGCCGCTCGGCAGCGTGAGGACACGGAATGTGCTTTCCTCCTGCTTTGCACCGTCCCAATATTTCATAGAAACAAAATATGTATCAATAAAATCATCAGGATGTTCTTTCTTATACTGTTCTTTTTGGGCAGAAGAACATTTAGACCACTCAATCCTTTCTTCACCAATTTCCACCAATTCGTCGCTCTTAGGTGCACGATTTTTCCGCTTGCCATAGCCAACACCATAAATCCAGCTTTCTCCGGTCACATCGCCCAGAACAATATTCGTAACCGTACCTGCATTATCCTGCACGGTATACTTAATCTGCGAAGCCGGAACCGAGGTCAGGCCAATATCGCTGACGTTGATCGCGTTCAGCGGTGCGCCGGAGAGCACCTCCTCATACACGCGCACCTTGGAGGAAACAGCGTTACTGCCCAGCTTGCCCTCCGCAACAGACCAGTTTCCGGCGGTCTTTCCGGAGAGTGTGCGGCGAATCAGGTCTGCCCTCTCGCCGGACTGGCTGACCGTAACAAGACGACCAAGTAAACTCGAAGTAATATCTTGACCAGAAATCGGATTTATTAACGGTGTAATCTCAATATCCCGCAGGGTCAGACCGTTTGTCAGCGTGACCGTGGCCTTTTCCCCGCCAATTTTGGTTACAATGCCCTGCATCTCCGCGCTGACGTCCTTTTTCGAGTACGCAGCCGCCACATTGCCGTCCGCGTCAAACAGCAGCGTGATGTAATCGTTCAGCTTCATATCCTTGAACGTTGCCGCCGCCTCGGAGGAAACCGAGAATTTCTTTCCCAGAATCTTCACCTGAGAGGGATGGCTGTACGTTGTCGAGTCGGTCTGATATTTTCCGCTCAGCTTGGTGTCCGAAACGATCGCCTGACGGTTTGCGGCATCGAGCGTCACAACATCGTACTTTTTCAGCTTGCTCGCGTCGATCTTCGCACCGTTTTTGATGATCGTATACTCCGCCGGAATCCTGCGCGATGTCGCCAGACCGTAAACGAACGAGTGCGCGGCGCCTGCTGTCGTTTTCGGCAGGACTGCCATCAGCTGCAGCACACCGTACTCATTGTAGTACAGGGTCAGCGTGTCGCCGGACTGCAGGTTCGCCCATGCATTTTCGTACTCATTCATGACATGGTCGCGGCTGATATACAGCTTGGTCTTGCGGTCCGGACGCAGTGTTCCGTTCGTGGTAACGATACGATCCGCTTCCGCATTGACAACCTCATAAGTTTCAGTCTTGTTGCCGTTCGGAATCACACCGACCGCAACCTTGCTGCTGCCCTTGCCGACAACGATTGTGCCGTACACACCGATCATGCTGCTGTCCAGCGTACCGGCGGTCTTACGGGGAGATTCCTTATCCACAACACCGTCCTCATAGAACAATGCCGCATCTGCAGCAAGGCCGCTGTATGTTTTTCCGGTCTCGAGCAGAATGCAGTCCTTGACCGTCGAGGACGCGACCTTGTCGAGCAGTGTGCTGCCCTCTTCTCCCTTTTTATCCGTATTCAGAGCGTTCAGCAGAAGCACCGCCGCATCTCCGCGCTTGACCGCGGCACGCGCATCCGCAATCGTGACACCGTCCGTCAGACCGATGGCCTGTGCCTGCGCGATATAGTCTGCAGGCCAGAACGGACCGACGTCCTCCTCTTTATAGCCCAGCATACGCAGCAGCATGGTGCAGACCTCACCGTAGCTGACAATCTTATTCGGGCCGAAGCTGCCGTCCGCATAGCCGCGGATGATGGACTTTTCCTTCAGCTCCGGATGGCGTACTGCCGCGTTGATATACGGCGCTGCCCAGTGCGAATGCTTAACATCCGGAAAAATCGTGTAGCTGGCATACGGACTTACATCCGTCACACCCATGGCGGTAACCGCCAGCTTGCAGAACTGCGCCCGCGTCAGCGCCTTGCCCGGCGCGAAGCTGCCGCCGCCTACGCCCTGCATGATACCCAGTGCATCCAGAACGGCGGCCGTCTGCGATACCCTGCTGTCTGAAATATCGGTAAACACCGCCGAAGCCGGTGCAACCATGATCAAGCCTGCCAGACACAGGCTGACAAATCTTTTTTTCATTTTCCTACCTGTCCTTTCCTTTTACTGCGTCCGCAGCGCATCTACCGGCTGCAGGTTCGAGGCTTTATTGGCGGGATACAGTCCGAAGATGATACCCAGCAGCGCAGAAAACAGAAATGCGCCGATGACCAGTCCCGCAGAGGGCAGTACGGTGAACTGCTCTACGGTCGGCATGTAGCTGTTCTGCGTTTTCGCGAGCAGCAGATTGCCCAGCACCGCTGAAAGAAAGCAGCCGATCACAATGCCGATCACACCGCCGCAGCACGAGACCACCGAGGCTTCTACCAGAAACTGCCCGATAATATCCCGCTTGCGGGCGCCGATTGCCATACGGATACCGATCTCACGGGTGCGCTCGGTAACAGACACCAGCATGATATTCATAATGCCGATACCGCCGACGAGCAGCGAGATTCCGGCAACACCGCCGCCGAGCAGCGCAAGCATGTTGTTGGAGGACTCGCTCTGCTCCTGCCACTGGCTGTCCGACGAAGCAGAAAAGTATCCGTTTCCCGCCTCGCAGCGGCCCTGCATAAAGCCCGGCAGAAGCTCGTCTGTCAGCTCGGTAATCGCTTCCTTGTCCGCCGCCTTCACGATATACTGGCGGTCTGCCATGCCGTATACACTCATCATCGTGCTCTGCAGCGTGTACGGCATCACAATCATCTGATCGTCTGTATTCAGCTTACCGTCATACTTGCCGGCATACACGCCGATGACCTCAAATCCCTTGCCGCCAATCTGCAGCTTCTGCCCGATCGGGCTCATCGCCCCGAAGAAATACTTGCGCAGTGTTTCTCCGATCACACAGACGCGGGCGCGCGTGCGGCAGTCCGCAGCGGAAATATCCCGTCCGGCGGAAATCGCATGACTTGTCACCTCGCCGTAATGCTCGTTGCCGAAGTACATATAGGTGTAGCCGCTGTTGCTGTCGTTGTTATCCAGCCTTTTGGCCCGGTACTGGATGCCGCTGTTCTGCCAGTCGTAATACTGGCTCTGCGGCGACCATGCAGCGATTTTGTCGGACAGATCATTCGTTATATAGTCCTCAAACTCCTGCCAGTCGCGGTTTTTCGCACCGTATCCGTAAATGTCGATGCGGTTGACGCCCATCGCCTCATACTGCAGGCGCTGCAGCTTGCTCGTGCCCTGAATCGACGCCACGATAGCGATAACCGATGCCACACCGATGATGATGCCGAGCATGGTCAGAATCGAGCGAACCTTGTTGTTCAGGATGGACTTGAACGCCATACGAACCGTCTGCATCCAATTCATACGGCCCCTCCTTTCGTGTCCGAAATGATCCTGCCGTCCTGTATCGTCACGATACGTTTTGCCATCTGTGCAAGATGGTTGTCATGCGTGATGAGGATGATGGAGGTTCCCTGCTCATTGAGTGCAGTCAGCTTGCGCATAATATCCAGACCGGAGGCAGAATCCAGATTGCCGGTCGGCTCGTCCGCCATGATGATCGGCGGCTTTGCCGCCACTGCACGCGCGATCGCAACACGCTGCTGCTGTCCGCCGGACATCTCGCCCGGACGGTGATCCATGCGCTTTTCCAAACCGACCGAGACTAACGCCTCCTGCGCCAGACGGCGGCGTTCCTCCCGCGGCATACCGCGGTAGATGAGCGGCAGCTCGACGTTTTCGAGCGCCGTCAGCGCCGGAATCAGATTAAAGCCCTGAAAGATAAACCCGATCTCCCGGTTGCGGATACCGGACAGCACGGACGGCTTCATATCGCTGACCAGCTGCCCGTTTAGATGATAAGAGCCATAGGTTGGAATATCCAGACAGCCGAGAATGTTCATCAGCGTGGACTTGCCCGAGCCGGACTGTCCCAGAATGCACAGGAACTCCCCCCATTGCACCTGCAGCGAGATGTCATCCAGTGCACGCACTTCGTTTTCTCTTCCTTCGTTGTAAATCTTGCTCATGCGCTGAACGTCAATTAGCAATTCAGCGCGGCGCTCCGTGTCAGGAGTCTGCGCGTTTCTTTCCCACATAAGCGCGCCCTCCTCAACCGACGGACATACCGGCGGACATGCCGTCACCCGACATTTCGGCGTACAGATCGCTCGGACCGGCGAGGAATACCTCGGTGCCCTCTTCCAGACCGCCGAGGATTTCCGTGTTGGTCGAATCGGCAATGCCGGTCTCGACCGGTACAAGCTGATAGTCTTCCGGAATGCCTTCGGTACCCTCGGGAATCGGCAGGGTTTCCTCAAACGGAATCTCGTTTCCGTTCTCGTCCGTCAGCGGCTTGGCGAATACAGCTGTGCCGCTGTCCGTGTTGACGATAGCCGACGACGGTACCATCAGGCAGCCGTAGGACGAGGCCGTCGTGATTTTATATTCGATCGACATACCGCTGTAAATTTTCTGTCCCTCCAGCGGATCCACCGAAATGACCGCCTTGAAGGTCGGCATGCTGCCCTGCCCGTTACTGGAGTTCTGTGTCGGCTCCAGCGCAACCGACTGCACCTCGCCGGTCAGCGAAATCTCGGAGCCGTCCGACGCGTACATCGTCATAGTCGCCCGCTGTCCCTGCTGCACCGAGCCGATATCCATCGAGGAGACCTCGGCGTTGACGGCAATATCATTCAAATCAGCAACCACAACGAGCGTCTCCGAGCCGGTCGCCTCCTGTCCTTCAACGGCGTTCAGGCTGACAACAACGCCGTCTATCGGAGAGGTAACGGTCGAGTTCTGAATCTTCTGCTGCAGTTCGGCAATGTGTGCCCGCTTTTCGTCTGCAACCGTCTTTGCGCTGGCAACCGTGCGGTTTGCCGCCGCAATACCATTCTGCGCGGCTGAAATCTCATCCTTAGAAGCGTCACTCGACAGGGACATGATAAGCGCACCGCCGTTGTAGGTGCTGTAGCTTGTGCCGTTCAGCTTGATGATCTCGCCGCTTATCTGTGCGGTGACGGCTTCCTCGCGGCTGTATTCCAGTGTGCCTGCGTTCGCCGGATAGATCGCACCGAAGCGCCCGGCATTGATCGTCGCGGTGGCTGTCATGCCCTTTGTCAGCGAACCGGGGTTATTCACCGTAATGCCGACGCGGATAACGCGCACACCCTCACTCGAAATCTGCTGCGCTGTCTCGACCGACGATACCGTACCGCTCACCTCGCTCATCGCAGAAGCGATGGATACCGTGGCCGCCTGTCCGGTGCGAATACTGCGGGCATATTCTGCGCTGAACGCCAGCGTCAGCTTCATCTGGCGGTCATTTACCATGTAGCCGATGACCTGTCCCTCGCTCACCTGCTCACCGACACGGAAGGACACATCCTTGTTGTCCGAATCCTTCGTCGGAATCAGTTTGCCGGTAAACGGCGCCGTGATGTGCAGACGGCTCAGTTTTCTCTGCGCCGCGCTCAAGTCGGACTGTGCCTTGGAGACCTCCAGCTGCGCGTCCGAGACACCGCGTTCCGCCTCGGTCAGCTCCTTCTGTGCATCCGCAAGCTCCTTGCGGGTTTCGGTCGGGTCGATTACCAGCAGCGGATCGCCGGTGTGCACCTCGTCGCCCTCGGCAACCAGCACCTGTGTTACCTTGCCCTTAACCTCCCGGCCAAGCTCCTCACGCTTTTTGGCAGCAGTAACGCCGCTTCCCTCTATGTAGGTCTCCAGATCGCCGCAGCTGACCGCAGCCGTGGTTTGCGTCACATTCTCCGTGCCCGCATCGCGGGATTTCACCACAGCCCAGATGCCGCCGCCAAGCAGCAGCGCAATTGCCGCCGCCGTAATGCCGATACGCGCACCCTTGCTCAGTCTGCGCTTTTTGCGATTCATTTTGTCTGCGTATTTGTTGCGCTTGGGCGACGCCTCGGCTGCAGGCTCTGCCGCGATTTCATCCTGTACCGCAGGCACCGCCTGCGTCTGCTCTAAAGGCGATTCTTCCTGTTTTTTGTGTCTGCCGAATACCTTCTTCTCGTTTTGACTCATACTATGATGTCCTTTCTGTTCTCTATCCATTATTGATAAAGCGGCATAGCCGCCCTATTTCCACGTAAATCTGTGCTTGTAAAAGGTTAAGCATCCTAATCTGAGTGAATATGACTTTTTCAGCGGCACCTCCACTGCCGCTTCCAATCGCTGTCAGGCTTTCTCGTGATTCGTTCCCGTGCTCGCATATTGTACATTTGTGCATCGGACATGTATCACCATCATATTAGCATATTGCACAAATCCTTGCAAGACGTGTTTGCTTACAATTTAGTGAAAAACACATCCGGACGGTTGGGTGACGGGCGGAAACGATGAGTTAGAATAAACTAACCCATCTGCAGTATATACCGTAACTAATAAGGCTGTATATGTCTGTGCTTTCCTTTATTATATGAACAGAGCAGGGTTTATGCGCTGTCCAAAAGCAAATTTTCAACGCTTGTTTTCCTGCGCTGGCAAAACGCGTTTGCTTATCATATTTTCTGGCTTCCGTCACAGCATTTGCATCTCATATTTCGACCTTTGGTGCGCAACCTACTATCAGCAAAACCCAACACACCAAACCGAATCGAAAAGGAGCGAACAAACATGACTAACACGAAAAATGGTTCTAATCAGGGCATGGTACCGGAAGCACGCGCGGCAATGGATCGCTTCAAAATGGAGGCAGCTGCCGACCTTGGTGTTTATTCGCCACAAAAACTGCGGTGATTTTTGAGGTCAATAAACGCCAACGGGGGGTTGGTGTTGACCTCCTTAAAAATTGACTGCTTTGTTGACTTCACGGATGGCCTCTCCGTTCATCTCGCCGATGAAGCGGTAGAAGATGCGGATACTCTGGCGGTACGAAGTCCGAGGGCTTGCAATCTTCTGACCCTTCGGTAAAATCTTCTCGCCGATTTCAATGCGCTCGATGAATGTGTGCAGGATGTCACGATCCAGCTTTTCGATATGAGAGTATCGCTTGGCAATATCAAAGAACAGTGTATAGGCATTTCGGATGCTCTGGTCTTCCGAGGTGTCCGTAAGCAGCTTCTGCCGCTGTTCCTCCAGTGCCTGCCGTTCCTTGCCAAACCGCTCCATCATTTCGTCGAGCAGGTCATCGCTCAGGTTGCCTGCGGCGTTATCCCGATAAGCCCGCTCAATCATTTTAATGATACGCTTGGACTTGGTTTCGATGTCTGCAAGGGTCTGTTCCTTATTCTCCACGCCCAGTGAAGCATTCGCCTGCCGGATGGCTTCCTGCGTAATCTGCTCAATCTCCGCTTCGTCAAAGGACAGCAATGCATTGAGGTCACAGCGAACGATTTCGAGCAGATCCTCATATTTGATACGTGCACCGTGCTGACAGCGGTTTATCGTGCGATTCGTCAGATTGTTGCATACCAGATACCAGTATTTCTTTCGCTCACCCTTGTAGACCGAGCCGCCGGAGCACACCGCTGCACCGCAGTGCGCACAGTATGCGATACCTCCGAAAATACTGTGTCGGAATGATGGGTTTGCTGCATTCGCCTTGGTGTTTTCGCTCAAAAAGTGTTCTGCCAAATCGAACTGCTGCTGTGTTACCAGCGGTTCATGGGTGTTTTCAGTGATGGCCCAGTTCTCTTGCGGCACAGGCAGTTTCTTCTTGGACTTGACATTGACCTTTCGCGTCTTGCCGAGAATGGTATGCCCCAGATAGACCCGATTGCGTAAAATACGCTTGACCGTCGTGTAATTCCAAAAATCAGATGCTCGTGCAGCACCGCGGTCAGTGAAGTTATCTCGAAACTCCACACGATATTTCAGCGGCGGACATATACCGTCCTCGTTAAGCTGCTTCGCAATACTGCGGCAGGATTGTCCCTCGGCCGCCAGCGCGAAAATCCGCTGTACGACCGGCGCGGTGTTTTCATCCGGGACAAGCTGGTCAGTAGTGCGTTCGGCCTTGCGGTAGCCATACGGCGGGCACGCGGCGTACTTTCCCTTTTTGCGCTTCATGTCGAGCGTCTGCTTGACCTTGCGCGAGGTATCACGCAGGTAAACATCGTTCATAGCAAACTGGAACGGTGCCATCAGATTATCGCCCATAGAGTCAAAATCGTTGCCCGGTGCCAGATAGTGGATACCATGCTCCGGGAAAAAGCGTTCCGCGTAGTAGCTGGATTCGGTCATATCACGGCCCAGACGGGACAGGTCTTTGGTAATGACCGTGTTCGCTTTTCCTGCCGCCAGGTGATTGAGCATTGCCTGAAAGCCCGGGCGTTCAAAGTTGCCGCCAGAATATCCGTCATCCACGAACTCGCTCACGATGATGATGCCTTGTTTTTTACAGTAGTCCCGGATAATCTCGCGCTGGTTGGTGATACTTTCCGATTCGTTACCGTATTTCTTTTCTTCGTCAGACAGACGCAGATAGCTGTCAGCCAGCTTCAAGTGGTTCGTCATAATGTACTCCTTTCCCGAACCACTCATTTACATACCTTTATTATATCATCTATTTGGCTGAGTGGCTAATTTTGATGCCTTGTTTGGCCGTGGTAATGATTTCCTCGACTACAACATCCTGTGGTGTCTTGCTTTGCGTGAACACCCGTTCGATCACATAGGTTGCAGGTCCTATCTGATATAAGTTTTCCTTGTCTTCCAAGTTATCACCTCTCGGATAAGTATTTCCTAAAAAGGGATTATTACTCTCTAAAATACGGTTTTATTGTAAAGTGGAGCCGCCGTATACACAGCGGCTCTACTATTCTTCTATTGTCGGCGTTTGTACCCGTATCCTGTTCCTGATGGACTGTCTGTTGTGACAGGACACCGTATTCGGCACATTGGCACGCTCGCTCCGAAACCTCCTCTCTGGAGGTCGTGGCCTGCTTCCCCTGTGCAGTATCTAATACGGACGCTCATTTCAGTTTTCAAGGTGCAAAGGCGGAAAGGTTAAGAACAATCCTTACCAGCCTTTCACAGAGGACAACGAATTGTTATCCTCTGTGAAGGATTGGCAAGGTTATTTATCGCAGTTCAAAACGGTCAAGAATGGCTTTCACCAGTTTGAATTGGAGTTCTTGGTATAGTTCTTCATCGAAGCAGGTATAGACCGTGCCGCTGGCATCGTACAGTTCAAACTGGCTGAGTTTCAGCATATATCCCTGATAGTGCCGCAAAATCTTTTCAAGCGCCGTATTATCACCATGTTTCGCCTTTACGATGGTATCCAGCGGCACACGGCGGATGACCGCCCGATTATGTTTCTGATTGTTTTTCAAGTAATTCCCTCATTTCTTTCAGTGCTTTGGTTCTGGCTGATTGTATCGTACTTCGCACGACATGAAACCGTTCGCTAATCTGTTGGTCTGTCCAATCGCAAAAATATGCAAGCAGAACGATTTGCCGTTTTCGTCTTGAAAGCTGGAGCAACGCCTGTGCCAGTGCATCGTTGTTGATATTTATCGGCAATTCTAAATCATCAAACAGGTATTGTTCCAACGGGCAGATTGGGTCGTTATGTATCGGCTCAAATAGCTGGCCGTCCGGCAGTTCCGAAAACAAAACTTCCGTTGCATGGTGTCTCTGTTCGGCTCTGTACCAGTCCCTTGCAAAATTCCGCAGGACAGTTTTGCAGAAGCTATCGAACTTGCCTTCAATACGGGAAATGTCTTTATCAGACCATTGCATAGTCCACACCCCCTTTCCGCGCATGGCGTTGATGGGGAGGTGCTGCTTTCTGTCCTGATACTGGCTAATACGATTTAGAAAAGCAGAATGCCAATCTTGCCGGTTAAATTTCAAAAAAATTTGGAGTGCAGAATATATGATTATACAATCCAAATATCATTAGACGCAGTGTGAAGATACGAAAAAAGGCAGAACGGATAATCGTTCTGCCTTTGATAAATGTTTTTTGTCATGTAATTCTGCCAATCATTTCATTGAACTGTGCCTCAGTGATGCGTTTAATTCCCAATTCGATCGCCTTTTTATTCTTTGCCGTACCAGAATCCGGTGTATTGGTGATCAGATAATCAACAGTGGGAGAAAGCGTTTCTGTCAGTGATGCACCGCAGGTCATCAAGCATTCCTTCAGCACATCTATTTTCCTGTCAGATTCTTTTCCTTATTTTTGTAGAGAGCGCTCTCTCCAAACTGGCGAAGGAAGTCTTCCGGTAGCATGGGTTTACCAATCTTATAGCCTTGCAGCTTATCACATCCGAGTTTTTTCAGCAATTCGATCTGGCTGTCTGTTTCGATACCCTCTGCCACACAGCGCATATTCAAATCGTGGCACAGGTCGATAAGATGTCTGATAACAAGTTGTTCGCGGTCGATGTGTTCAGCCTTGTCGATCAAACTTTTATCAATTTTTGCAACGCTGATCTGCGGGAGGTAGAGCATTTCTAGGCAGGCAGCCTCGGTGCCAAGGTCATCAATCGCTAGCGAAATACCTCGTTGTTTCACTTCATCCAACAGGCTGCACAGGGATTCCAGCTGGATGTTTTGCGAAGATTCCGTGATCTCAAAGATAAGCTGCGCCGGGTCAGCACCGGTCTCGGAGAGAATTTGATCAATCCGCTCCAGAAAGTCTGGCTCCATCAGTGTGTTGCGTGAAAAGTTCACATTGAGTACAATATCTGGCCATACAGGTTTCCATTTTTGGATCAGTTCGCAGGCTTGTCGCAGCATTGTGAAGTCCACCATAGAGATCATGTGCTCGCACTCCATGATGCTGATGAATTCCACGGGTGTATGGATATTACCATGCGGATCAATCTTGCGGACGAGAACTTCTGCACCATAAACACGGTTATACTGGATGCTGTAAAGCGGCTGTAGATACGGGATAAAGGTGCTATCCCGAAACTCCTGCAATAGTGCGTCCAGATAGCCGGGGCGACTATCTTTTAATTCGGCATTTGCGGCATAGAACTTATTCTTTGCTGTCTGCATTGCTTTCTCTGCCTTGCGAACGGCAATACCCGTATCTTCTTCTTTTCCCCATACAAAACCAAACGATGCAATGTTTTTCTCGGCAAACAGCGCCGCCTCCAGTTTTTTTGCGGCGCTCATAAAAACCTTATAATCAACATCTGGCCAGATCATAACGAACTCATCGCCGCTGATGCGGTAGATATACTGCTGTTCGATGTGCTCGTTGAGAATAGTGCAAATCTTTTGGATCACTTTGTTGCCCATGTCATGACCGAGCGTATCGTTGATCCATTTCAGCCCATTGATGTCCAAAAATCCTACGCCTACCGGAAACTCCTTTCCGCGCAAATGATCCAACATCTCGTCATAGGCCAAGCGGTTGTTTAGACCGGTCAGCGGGTCCTGATAGCTTTTTTTCGTCAGTGCTTCTGTAAGCAGCCGCTTTTGCAGCTCGTTTGCAATGATATAAGTAAGCTGCGTTAACAACGTCAGCGCATCCATGTGGCTACGGGGATTATCGATTCCAAGAAAGCCGTGCAGTTTGCCATTTATAAAAATGGGAACGGCAATAAGACTCTTGATCCCCTGCGGATGCAGGCAATCATACTCAAGGCGGTGGGTAGGATCATCCTTGAGTGCATCAACATCTCCGATAAAGATGATGGTATTCTGTTCCTGGTCCTCAAAACTATCCACCCATCGTGCTACTACATCAACGGGCACTGTCTGCAGATTCTCAATCTGCGGAGAGATACCATCTCTGCAAATTTCGTAGGTATTCCGAGTAAGATTTTCCTTCCATTGAAATTCAAATATGTAGGTACGATCCGCATCGTAATATTCGAGGATAGTCGTCAGCCCAGAGTTGACCGCTGCTGTGAAGTCATCGTTCATGACAAGGTTTTCAATACAGTCAAGCAGCTTCTTTTCCACTGACAGATCGTTCCGTGCGCTATCCAGTTCTGTGGTCTGATTCAAGTTTTTGTGAATATCCATATCTGCAATTTCCTTTGTCTATCTCTGTATCAATCAGTAAATCTTTCTTTGCGCGGAATATATGGTATCATTCTGAGAACCTTCTCCAAGCGCTCCACCAGTGGTCAAGCGCTTGGAGAAGGCTGGGGCAAATGCCCCAGCTTTCCGTGAAAAATAGGAATCGTTCGCAACATCCTTAACTCTGGCTGTGTCTTGAACGGGGAAAAACAACTCTACTCTCACTATGCCGCAAGCATGGTGAATGTATAGATATTTGCCGTCTTGGAGCAGCAGAGGGGATGTTGTCATTCTTTGAGAGCCACTGCTCCGAAAATTCCTTGTTGTATTACTGATACTGCTTCCAGTCGGGGACGCTTGTCAGCTTCGTCCAGCTTTCGCCGACTTCGCCCTGACGGTTGAAGTCATGGCTGTTCGTGGCCTCCTGCACGGCGAGATAGTGCCAGTCGGACGGCTTGTTGTCCGGCCACGTTACCATGCTGTCCAGCAGGTCGCTTTTGCTCTGCGGCATACGGCAGAGCACGCGGTTGATCATCGTCATAGCCTCAGCGCGGGTGATGCGGGCGTCGGGGCGGAACGTGCCGTCCGGATAGCCCGAAATCCAGCCGAACGCCGCCGCTCTCTCGATCTCGTTTTCCGCCCAGTGACCGGAAATGTCGGAGAAGCTGCCGCTGTTCTCGACCGGTTTGGTGTTGAAGCGCGCGCAGATTGCCGCAAACTCCGCACGAGTGATCGAGGCATCGGGGTCAAAGCTGTCCGCACGGCGGCCCTTGACGATACCGAGCTTTGCCATCGTGGAAATCGCCTTGTTGTGCCACTGTCCATTCGTTACATCAGCAAATATATTTTCAGTGGTCAAGTTGCCATCACGAACTTCCTTCTTGAGCAGGCGGAAGAAAATCGTTGCAACTTCGGCGCGGCTGATGTTCGCGTTCGGACGGACAGTGCCATCGGAGTAACCGACTACATAGGCGTAGTGGTCATCGCCGTTCAGCATATCCGGCACAGTGGATGCCTTCCAGCCAGCATAGACGGTCTTCTCGCTGGTCATCTTGATGCTGCTGATCTTTTGAGTCAGTTCCTTATCCGCATACCAGCCGGTAAAGGTATAGCTCTCGCGTGTCGGGGTCTTATCAAGCGTCACCTTCGTGCCGGAAGAATAGCGCTCATCCTTGTAAGCCGTACCGCCGTTGGATTCGTAGTGCAGGGTGTACTTAGTAGAGCTACCGGACGAACCACCAGAGGAACTGTTGTGATTACTTTTCCACTGCGCGGTAAAGGTTAATACATTATTTTCTTGTGTCTTTTGCCAACCTACAAATGTATAACCATCACGTGTTGCATCAGGGATGGTTATCGATTTTGTAACCGTCAGCGTTTGTTGCTCGCTATTCTTGCTGTTATCCCAAACCGAATCAGGCCAATTCAGCGCACCTTCATTAGGATCTACAACAATATCTGTACCATAAGCGAGTTGATCAGTAGCTTCTTGACTTGTACTGCTATTCTTGTAAGTTACTTCAACATTAGGTAAAATTCGTTCGGTTACATAGGTTAACCATTGCTGATGGCCTGATTTCTGACTATGTCCAATCAGCAATCCGTCCTGCATATACTGACTTGGTACAAAAAGCATACTACCATCAGCATTCAACGCTGCATTCTCACCACCTGCATCGTCGGTATAGATAACAAGTGGCGTACCATCTGTAGCCGGCTCAGATTTTTGATCTTCTACACTTACATCCTGACTGGTGATATTGATTGGATTCGACTTCGTGGCACCTGTAAACGGAGCTGTAATCGTAATATAGGCACTCGGAATGTTATTCGCTGCATCAGCACCCTCCAACGCAACATCATTATTCTGGTCAATAACGACCTTGTCCTGAATCTCAAAAGTCGTACCACCAGATACATAAACACCATTGCCAGAGTTTGCAGTATTATTAGTAATTTGGGTATCACCGTCTACATGAACTGTTCCTTTTGCGAGGCAGATACCACCGCCGCAGCCATCAACAGCATCTGCTTTATTGCCGGTTACATTGCCACTATGAATCGTCGCTGTACCATAATTTATAATACCGCCGCCATGTGCAGATGCAATATTACCACTAATATCGGTACCATTGAGCACTACATTGCCTTCATCATTAGCAATACCGGCACCGCAACCATTATATGAAGAATACCGACTGTACGCATCTTTTTTTACAGCGGCATTATTTTGAATTGTAGTGCCATTTAATGTAATAGTATGCTGATCATCATCCGTATAGATACCACCTCCACATACGGCAGAGTTATTGGAGATGTTGATGGTATCATCCATTGTTGCATTTGTACCGGTAATATACATACCGCCGCCAATAAACGAACCTGTGTTACCGGTAATATTCACATCAGACATAGAAAGCGTGCAGTCTTCAATATAAAGGCCGGCACCTTGCCACCATACAACATATCCACGATTGCTGTCTGGTTCTTTTGTAGTAGGATTGTATCCATCACCACGACAAATATTATCGGTGATATTCACACTTTTCAAGGTTAAATTCGTATCTTCAGCTAAGATGCCAACACCACGCATGGCCATATTTTTGCTAAAGGTTGAGTCAGAAATCTTGGTCGTGCCACCGCGTAGCCACACCGGACCTACACTATTAGCTGCACCATTTTCTTCGGCAGAACCGCAACCTTCAATTTTGCAGTTGGTCATGGTAACATCCGAGTTAGTACCTTCAATCTGAATCACACCACCAATACTATTACTATTGCCCCAATATGTTGTATTGGCAACGGCGCATTCGTTCATGCTGACTTTTGAGTTTTTTGCATAAATTAGTACGCCATTATCACCTATACAATTTGACATAGCAACATTTTGCATTGCTATAGTTGCATTAACTGCATAGATTGCGCCATATCCACTACCTGCGAGAGTATAGCCAAACTTAAAATCACGAAACGACACATTAGAGAGATTCAGCGTGGTTCCACTATCAGCTTCAATCAACCCTCTGCTCTTTTTTCTTTCTGTGGAATCCAGTAATGTAATACCATTATCTGTTCCGCTAATGCTTAAAGAGGCATTGTTGGTTAACTTAAAAATCGGATTAGTAGAGTTTGCCTCAGATTGAAGCGTTCTGGTAATAGAGATGTCGCCTGCGGTCGCAGAAAGCACTACTACTTTACCATCTATATCCAACTCTGAATCAGCAGTCAAGGGTGCAGTAATATCCGCACGGAGATATTCATCGTCAGTAAGAGCAGCAACAGATGCTTTCAAATCAGCCCAATTTGATACACTTACCGTTTTCTCAGTGAGCGCAGCAACATCATCTGCTGCCAGTGCAGCCGTTGGCCATAGTCCAAGAATCAGACTAAATGTCAACAACCACGATAACACTTTTCTTTTCACATCTAATCCCCGCTTTTCTACAAATTTATTAAGTATCATTTCTGATACCGCGTCCAGTCGGGGACGCTCGTCAGCTTCGTCCAGCTTTCGCCGACCTCGCCCTGACG
>OGXL01001031.1_pt1 | contig 23992 bp, 20 predicted proteins | sample 1576311 | NCBI WGS metagenome assembly OGXL01 (sample SAMEA3541564, study PRJEB24748) | human gut metagenome | biome: human gut; feature: human-associated habitat; material: faeces | place: China | collected 2012 | reverse complement strand
GGTGAACGCCAGCACGAGCGAGCCGTTGCGCCGGTAGGCGAAACCCAGCTCTTCCGCCCACCGAGCGAAGAGCCGCGAGCCCTCCCGGTTGTAGCGCGCCTTGAGCGAGCCGGGCACCGGGTCGTAGCCGGCATGCACGATGCCGGAGTTCGCGCGGCTCGCCCCGCAGGCCACGTCGTTGCCGGCTTCGAGCACGGCCACGTCAAGCCGGTAGCGGGACAGCTCTCGGGCACAGGCCGCGCCGGCTATGCCCGCTCCAACCACGACGACGTCATAAGAAAGCTCTTCAAAGGTATCCATGTCGTTCAGCTTACTATTTTTCCCCGCTGGGCGAAAGGGCGGACACGCAATCGGGCAAACACGCTATCGTAAGGGAGTCAGATCGAATGGAAAGGGTGCTCATGAGGATCGCAGTAGCCAGCGAAGGCTTGGAAGTTGCTCCCCGTTTCAGGCAATGCGCCAGCTACATGTGTTACCGGGTCGACCGGGGCATCATCGTGGAATGCCAGAACCTGCCGAACCCCGGCTTGGCCGCCCCCAAGCTCGTGGCTCTGCTCGTGGAGATGGGCGTGGACACGCTCATCGTGGGAGCCATCGACTACGACGTGGCGAACGTGTTCTGTCACGCAGGTATCGAGGTCATAGCCGGCGCGCACGGAAGCGCGCGCGAAGTGGTGCAGGCCTACCTCACCCGCACGCTCACCGGCGTGGACGAGCTGTGCCACCTGGATGGCTCTTCCGATTTGCATTTTCTGTACCAAAGTATACATTGCCCAGTCCGTTTGCCAGGGCCACCAGATCCCGCCCGCCGGCGGTGCCGTAGACGATGCGGCCGATCAGCCGCTCCAGATCGGTGATCTCCCGCAGGGTGAGGGTCAGCTCCTCCCGGCCGATGGCGTCGCCCACCAGCTCCCCCACCGCCCCCAGGCGGCGGCCGATGGCCGCCGGGGAGAGCAGGGGCCGCTCCATCCACGCCCGGATCAGCCGGTGGCCCATGGCGGTACGGGTCTTGTCCAGCACCCACAGCAGGCTCCCCTTCTTCTCCTTGGAGCGCAGCGTCTCGGTCAGCTCCAGGTTGCGCCGGGCGGTGAGATCCAGCTCCATGAACTGCCCGGTGGTGAAGTACGTCAGGGTGGAGAGGTGGGACAGGTCGGTCTTCTGGGTCTCATAGAGGTAGGACAGCAGGCCGCCCACCGCCTGGAGGGCGGCGTCGTCCCCGGCGGGCAGGGCGTCCAGGCCGGCGGAGAACTGCTTCTCCGCCGCCGTGCGGGCCGCGTCCAGCCGGAAGCGGGCCTCGCCCCCGTTCTCGCAGCGGCAGTCCAGGCGCTTGACCAGGAAGTCCACCAGGGCCCCGTCGCTGTACGCCCCGTCGGAGAGCATGGCCTCCCGCGGGGTGAAGCGGCCCAGCTCGTTATAGAGGTGCTCGTCCGCCTCCGGCCCGGTGAAGGAGGTGACGGAGCACTCGCCGGTGGAGATGTCGCAGAAGCACAGCCCCGTGCCCGCGCTGTCCCGGTATACGGCGCAGATGAAGTTGTTGCGCCCCTCCTCCAGCATGGAGGAGGTCATCACCGTGCCGGGGGTGATGATGCGGATGATGTCCCGGTCCACCAGCCCCTTGGCCAGGGCGGGGTCCTCCATCTGCTCGCAGATGGCCACCTTGTAGCCCTTGGCGATCAGCCGGGCGATGTAGGCGTCGGCGCTGTGGTAGGGCACGCCGCACATGGGGGTGCGCTGCGCCTCCGGCTTGCCCCGGTCCCGGCTGGTCAGGGTCAGCTCCAGCTCCTTGGATACCAGCTTGGCATCCTCGTTGAACATCTCGTAAAAATCACCCAGCCGGAAAAATAAAATACAGTCCGGGTGCAGCTCCTTCATGCGCAGATATTGCTGCATCATGGGCGTGGTCTCTGGCGGCATAGCGTCTCTCCTGTTCTATCTCTCTGTGTAGTAGCAATCCAGCTCCCAGCGCAGGGGGTTGTTGTCAATATAGGTCCAGATGCGCAGAAAGTCGTTTTCACTGCGGACAATATGGTCGTAGTAGCCCCGCTGCCAAAGGCGGCCGGCCTCCAGTCCCCGCCCGGCGGCCAGATGGACGGACCGGGATTTCACGCCGCCTACAAGCCGTCCCAGCTCTGCGGCGGCCCGCGGCCCACTGTCTGTGGGGGCAACCCTTGCGTCCGCCCGCGTCCCGGCTCCTGTGGGGACAATCCTTGCGGCTACTCGCGTTTGGCCGTCTGCGGGGACAATCCTTGCGGCGGCCTGCGTCCCGGCCCCTGTAGGGGCGGCCCTTGTGGCCGCCCGTTCCAGCGTCAGGAGCAGATGGACATGGTTGGGCATGATAACCTGGTGCTCCACCCGTACTCCGGTAAGCGCGATGGACTCTGCCACACATTCCCCCAGCGGGGTGAGAACGAGGGGCGGGCGACCACAAGGGTCGCCCCTACGGATGGAGGAGAGGACGGGGCGGTGCGCTGAGGTGCAGAACGTCACAAAATAGGTGCCGCCCGCGCCGTAGTCCCACCCCCGCAGGCGGGGGTTCTTCCGCTCCGGCCTATCGGGCGTCACTGCGGCCCACCAGATAGTCGATCGTTACCCCAAAATAATCCGCCATGCGGATCAGCGTGCTGACGGAGGCCTCCCGTTCGCCATTCTCATAGCGCTGATAGGTGCGAGGAGTAATTTTAACGGCTTTGGCAGCCACCGTCTGTGAGACCTTTTTTTGGTTGCGCAGGGTCAAAAGACGCTCTGCAAAGGTTGCCATAAGAACCTCCTTGACAACGAACGAATGGTCGTTATATAATACCACTAAAGACGAACGAATGGTCGTTAAGGGGGTAATTTTATGCTCGACATTCTAGACGTTCTCTACAACTATATCCAGGAAAACCGGATTGCGTATTATCTGAACGGCGACCCGGAATACTGTCTGGCCGGGCGGCGGATGGACGAGGCGGAGGAGTGGCTGGAGGCCAACCTGCCGCCGGAGGCCAGGGCGCGGCTGGAGCGTCTGGCGGCGGCCCGCGCCGAGCGGGACTTCCGGTATGAGCGGGCGCTGTTCCGCTGCGGGCTGGGCCTGGGGCTGGAGCTGGCCGGGTCAGGCCGGCTCCCCGGATAGGGACCACTTGTTGGCCCCGGTGATCTTCACGTCCACAAACTGGCCGATCAGGCCCTCGTCCCCGGTCAGACGCACCAGCCGGTTGCCGGGGGTGCGGGCGGTGAGGCCCTTGTCGTCCCGACCGTCCACCAGGCAGCGGACGGTTTTTCCGATGTAGGCGGCGTGCTTTTCCTCGGAAATCTGGTCCTGCCGCTCCACCAGCCGCTGGAAGTGGGCCGCCTTCTCCGCCTTGGGGATGGGATCGTCCATTTTGGCGGCGGGGGTGCCCTCCCGGGGGGAGAAGATGAAGGTGAACAGCGCGTCGAAGCGCACCTCGTCGATGAGGGTCATGGTGTCCTCGAACTCCTCGGCGGTCTCGCCGGGGAAGCCCACAATCACGTCGGAGGTGATCACCACGTCGGGGATGGCCTGGCGCAGGCGGCGCACCTTGTCCAGGTAGCCCGCCCGGTCGTACACCCGGTTCATGGCCTTCAGAATCCGGTCGTTCCCCGCCTGGAAGGGCAGGTGGAAGCAGGGGGCGATCTTGGGGGAGGACGCCATGGTGTCGAAGAGCTTCTGGGAGGCGTCCTTGGGGTGGCTGGTCATGAAGCGGAGCAGGAAGTCGCCGGGGATCTCCGAGGCTGCCCTGAGCAGGTCGGCGAAGTCCATGGGCTCGTCCAGATCCTTGCCGTAGGAGTTGACGTTCTGGCCCAGAAGGGTGATGTCCTTGTACCCCTCGGCCACCAGGCCGCGGATTTCGTCCAGGATGATCTCCGGCCTCCGGGAGCGCTCCCGCCCACGGACGTAGGGCACGATGCAGTAGGTGCAGAAGTTGTTGCAGCCGTACATGATGCTCACCCACGCCTTCACCCCCTCCTGGCGCACCAGGGGGATGCCCTCGGCGATGGAGCCGGGCTCGTCGGCGATGTCGAAGATGCGCCCCCGGCGGGTCACAAGGCGGTAGAGCAGCTCCGGGAACCGCCACAGGGCGTGGGGGCCGAAGACCAGATCCACCTGCCGGTAGGAGTCCTTGATCTTCTGCGCCATGTGGGGCTCCTGGGCCATGCAGCCGCACACGCAGATGAGCTGGCCGGGCTTGGCCCGCTTGGTGTGCACCAGCGCGCCCACGTTGCCCAGCACCCGCATCTCGGCGTGCTCCCGGATGGCGCAGGTGTTGATGACAATCAGGTCGGCCTCCGCCTCGCTCTGGGTGAACTGGTACCCCATCTCGCTGAGGTAGCCCCGCAGCCGCTCCGAGTCGGCCTCGTTCTGCTGGCAGCCGTAGGTGTCCACAAAGGCCAGGGGCGCGGACGGCCGGGCGGCGAACCGCTCGTGGAGCTTCTGGCAGAAATCCCGCTGGCGGTCCACGTCCGCGGGGGAAATTCGGGTGGTCTGTCGATTCAAGCTGGTTCCTCCAAAAAGAGTATTTCAATCTCAAAATCATATCACTTTTCCTGTCGAAACACAAGCGGAAACCCCTTTTCGTTGACGGAAACTTTCTGGGAGTATATAATAGAAAAAACCAGGCAAGAGAGAGAGGCGGGGCCATGAAAACGCTGGTCATCGAGCGGGAGGCTGTAAAGAACAACATCGGCGTCATCAAGGAGCGGGCGGGCGAGGCCGTGATCTACGCGGTGCTCACCGGCGACGGCCAGGGGGCCGGGCTGGTGGAGCTGGCCCGGCTGCTGCGGGAGGAGGGCATCGGCCGCTTCGCCGTCAGCGAGCCCGCCGAGGCCGCCGCCCTGCGCAGGGCGGGCTTTGTGGAGGAGGAGATTCTGATGCTCCGCCCCACCGTGGACCGGGCGGAGCTGGAGCAGCTCATCGATCTGAACGTGGTGTGCACTGTGGGCTCGGCGGACACGGGCATGGCCCTCAACGGCGCGGCGGAGGCCCGCTCCACCGTGGTGGAGGCCCACATCCAGATCGACACCGGCATGGGCTTCGGCGGCTTCCTGGCCGACGAGCCGGAGAAGATCCTCTCGGTCTACCGCAACCTGCCCAATGTGGCCGTGTCGGGCATCTGCACCCAGCTCCACGCCCGGAAAAAGGGCGGAGAGGATCTGGCCGCCCGGCTGGGGCAGTTCCACCGGGTGGTGGAGGCCATCCGGGCCGCGGGCTTTGAGACGGGGGTTGTCCACGCCGCCGGGTCCTACGCCCTGCTCCACTGCGCCGACGCCCGGCTGGACGGGGTGCGGGCGGGCTCCGCCCTGCTGGGCCGCTGCCGCCGCGTCCACGGCGACGGGCTGTACCGGGTGGGCTACGGCGAGGTGGGCATTGAGGAGACCCGCTGGCTCCCCAAGGGACACACGGTGGGCAGCGCCCGTCCCGTCGTCCTCCGGCGGCCCACCCGCGTGGCGGTGCTGCCCGTGGGCTATCAGAACGGCTTCGGCGTGGCCCGCGCCCAGGGCGGCGGCCTGGGCGCCCTGCTGCGGCGCTGGCTGGCCGCCCGGCGGCGCACTGTCCGCGTCAACGGCCAGCGGGCCCGCATCCTGGGGGCCATCGGCGCCATTGAGACCGTGGTGGACGTCACCGACCTCAAGTGCTCCGCCGGCGATCCGGCGGTGTTCGACATCGACCCCCTGTACGCACGGGGGTTTGTGCGGGAGTACCGGTAGCCCGGCGGCCCGTGCGGAGAACGCAGGGGCGGGGCCCACACCCGCCCGCCGGACGGATGCGGGCGGGAGAGGCCGCCCTGGGAGTGCCGGCCCCTACAACACACAAAGAGAAGGGAATTTGAGCGATGCGCGCAGTTGTTACCAGAGTGAAGAGTGCCTCCGTCACCATTGACGGCCGGGTGAACGGCGAGATCGGCCAGGGGCTGCTGGTGCTGCTGGGGGTGGGCCTCAGCGACACCGAGGCCCAGGCGGTAAAGCTGGCCGACAAGGTGTGCGGCCTGCGGATTTTTGAGGACGAGAACGAGAAGATGAACCTGAACCTGGAGGCGGTGGGGGGCGCGCTGCTGGTGGTGAGCCAGTTCACCCTCTATGCCGATACCAAGTCCCGCCGCCCCGGCTTTACCGGGGCCGCCAAGCCGCCGGTGGCCATCCCCCTCTATGAGAAATTTATGGCCGAGTGCGCCGGGCGGGGCTTCCAGGTGGAGCACGGCGAGTTCGGCGCGGATATGCAGGTGTACTCACAGAATGACGGGCCTGTGACGATTCTGCTGGACACCGACCAGATGTAGGGCCGAACTCGCCCCCGCGCCCCCGGCGCGTCCGAGCGTTTTGGCGGAGCCAAAACCTCGATGCCGGGGCGGATTCACTCCGCCCCGGCAGATAAAGGGAACCGGGGTCCCCGCGGGGTGGGAGCCCCGTGGGGCGTTCGGGGCGGATATGCAGGTGTATTCGCAGAACGACGGGCCGGTGACGATTCTGCTGGACACCGACCAGATGTAGGGCCGAACTTGCTCCCGGCATTTGCGGGCGGCCACAAGGGCCGCCCCTACGAATTCCGCCGAATACGATGTCATATCAGGAGACATTCCGCCCGGTAGGGGCGGCCCTTGTGGCCGCTCACGGAGGCGCAGGCACAGACAACCATTGATGAGGTGAAAAAGGATGCAGATCAAAGTGATGCAGGTGGGCCAGCTGGGCACCAACTGCTATTTGCTGGAGGATGAGGAGACCCGTACCGCCGCCGTGGTGGATCCCGGCGGAGAGGGGGCGCGTATCCTGGCCCAGCTAAAGGCGGACGGGATGGAGCTCAAGCTCATCCTGCTGACCCACGCCCACTTCGACCACACCGGCGGCGTGGCCGAGCTGTGCGCCGCCCTGCCCAGGGTGCCGGTGTATCTCCACCCGGCCGACGCGGCCCTGGTGGGGGGCGACGTGTTCCCCGCCGTCGGCGCGGAGACGACGCCCTATCAGGACGGGGACGTGGTGAAGCTGGGGAAGATGGATATTGAGGTGCTCCACACCCCCGGCCACACCCCCGGCGGGGTGACGCTGAAGGTGGGGGACGTGCTTCTCACCGGCGACACCCTGTTCCAGGGCTCCATGGGCCGCACCGACTTCGAGGGCGGCTCCTACGCGGAGATCATGGCCTCCCTGGGGCGGCTGGGCCGCCTCTCCGGTGACTACCACGTGCTTCCCGGCCACATGGGGGCCTCCACCCTGGAGCAGGAGCGCAAGACCAACTACTACCTGCGGGAGGCCATGGAGGGCTGAGGCGGAAGGCCGCCATCCCTCAAGAAAGGACACGGCCCATGAAGCTGTATTTACACGGACACGACTACAAATATGCCGCCGAGCAGATGTTACTGACGCTGTTCCCCGCCCAGCGGCCGGAGTATCCCGCCGGGCCCCCGGCGCCAGGGGAGGACGCGCTGGTGCTCTCCTTGCACCGGGGGACGGTCTGGGCCACCGCCACGGCGGCGCTGAGCTGTGGGGGACGGGAATACCGGGCCGCCCGCCGGTGCCGGACGGCGGAGCTGACCGACCCGCTGTCCACCGACCGGGCGCTCCAGCGGATTTTGAAGCTGGCCTTCTACGACGCGGGCACCGCCGCCCGGGGCGGCGAGCCCCCCTGGGGGGCGCTGACCGGGGTGCGGCCGGTGAAGATCCCCACCAAGGCCATGCTGGCCGGGGCCAGCCCGGCCCAGGCGGAGCGGCTGCTGCGGGACACCTATCGGGTGACGGAGGGACGGCGGCGGCTGGCCATGGACTGCGCCGAGGCCAGCCTGGCGGCCCTGCGCAGCCTGGCCCCCGGCGAGGTCTCCCTCTATGTGGGCATCCCCTTCTGCCCCACCCGGTGCGCCTACTGCTCCTTCGTCTCCGCCGACGTGGGGCGGGCCCTCAAGCTCATTGACCCCTTCCTGGACGCCCTGTGCCGGGAGCTGGCCGCCACGGGGACCATGCTGGCGGACGCGGGCCTGCGGGTGCGCACGGTCTACTTCGGCGGCGGCACCCCCACCACCCTCTCCGCCCCCCAGCTTGACCGGCTCATGGGGGAGCTGGCGGAGCACATCGACCTGTCCGGCTGCACCGAGTACACGGTGGAGGCCGGGCGGCCGGACACCATCACGGCGGAGAAGCTGGCGGTGCTGGCCCGCCGGGGGTGCTCGCGGGTGTCGGTGAACCCCCAGACCATGCAGGACGCGGTGCTGGAGCGGATGGGCCGGGCCCACCGGGCGGACGACATCCTCCGGGCCTACGCCCTGGCCCGGGAGAGCGGCATCGGCTGCATCAACATGGATCTCATCGCCGGGCTGCCCGGCGACAGCGCGGCGGGCTTCCGCGCCTCCCTGGAGCAGGTGCTGGCCCTGGGGCCGGAGAACGTGACGGTGCACACTTTGGCCCTGAAAAAGGGCTCCCGGCTGATGGAGGAGGGGGGCGGCCTGCCCTCCGGCGCGGCGGTGGCGGATATGCTGGATTTCGCCTGGGCCGCCCTGCGGGCGGCCGGGCAGAGGCCCTACTACCTCTACCGCCAGAAGTACATGTCCGGCTCCTTTGAGAACGTGGGCTGGTGCCGGCCCGGCGCCGAGAGCCTCTACAACATCTGCATGATGGAGGAGCTGCACACCATCGTCTCCCTGGGGGGCGGCGGAGTGACCAAGCTGGTCGACCGCGCCACCGGGTACATCGAGCGCCTGGCCAACGCCAAATACCCCCAGGAGTACATCCAGAAGATCGACGCTATCTGCGCGGACAAGGCCAGGGTGGCCCAATTTTACGCCGCGCACGGAAGGTAAAGGAGGGAAGACATGCCCTATCAGCTCAGTGAGATCAACGAAAAAATCCGGCGGGACCCGGCCGCCTTTCTGGCCGAGTGTGACGCCCACTACCAGGAGCGCATCCACGCCGCCGTGGACAAGATCCTGGCGCGGATGAAGGAGAGCCCCATCGTGCTTCTGTCCGGCCCCTCCGGCTCGGGCAAGACCACCACGGCCATGAAGGTGGAGCGGGAGCTGGAGCGCCGGGGGGTCAACGCCCACACGGTGTCCATGGACAACTACTTCAAGACCCTCAACCGCAGGACCGCCCCCCGCACGCCGGAGGGGGACATCGACTACGAGTCCCCGAAACTGCTGGACATGGAGCTGCTGGACGAGACCTTTGACCGGCTGTCCCGGGGGGAGGAGGTCATCGTCCCCCACTTCGAGTTCGCTCGCCAGATGCGCAACGACAGCCGGGGCACCCCCCTGCGGCTGGGGAAGGACGAGATTGCCATCTTCGAGGGCATTCACGCCCTCAACGACGACATTGCCGGCCGCCACCCGGAGGCCACGGGCATGTATATCTCCGCCCGCTCCAACATCCTGGAGGGGGAGCAGCTGCGCTTCAAGGGCACCTGGATGCGCATCTCCCGCCGCGCCGTGCGGGACTACAATTTCCGCGGGACAGACCTGTTGGAAACGCTGCTGATGTGGTATAATGTCCGCCGGGGGGAGAAAACGTATATCTCGCCCTACAAGGGCCGGGCCCATGTGATCATCGACTCCTCCCTGCGCTATGAGGTGCCGGTCTTTGCCCACTACGCCGATGCCCTGCGGACGGCGGTGGAGCAGGTACCCCCCGACAACGAGCGCTGCCGGGAGTACCACGACCTGGTGGACGCCTTCCGGTATTTTGAGCCGGTGGACCCCGCCCTGGTGGCCCCCGACTCCCTGCTGCGGGAGTTCATCGGCGGGGGGAGCTACCACTACTGACCGGCGGGGCGGCACATAGGCCGCCCTCTGTGCCGTATCAGAAGGCCACCCGTAGGGGGCGCACCTGCGTGTGCGCCCGTCAGGCGGCTGCGGGCCCCGCGGATTGTATGGGCGGCGCGGCGGGGTAGGGCCGCGATACATCGCGGCCGTGTCCCAGTCCGCCGTCCGTATGTCCCGCCCAAAACCCTGTTAATCACATAGGAAAGAAGGAACGAAAACTATGTCCGATTGTACGCACGACTGCTCCTCCTGCGGCGAGAGCTGCGGGGAGCGCACCGCGCCCCAGGACTTCCGCGCCCCGGCCAACGGCCTGTCCCACATCGGGAAGGTCATCGCCGTGGTCAGCGGCAAGGGCGGCGTGGGCAAGAGCCTGGTCACCTCCTCCCTGGCGGTGGCCATGCGCCGCATGGGCAAGACGGTGGGCGTCCTGGACGCCGACATCACCGGCCCCTCCATCCCCACCGCCTTCGGCGTCCACACCAAGGCCGAGGGCAGCGAGCTGGGCATCTACCCGGCGGAGACCAAAACCGGCATTGAGATTATGAGCCTCAACCTGCTCACCGAGAACGAGACCGACCCGGTGGTGTGGCGCGGCCCGGTGATCGCCGGGGCGGTGAAGCAGTTCTGGACCGATGTCATCTGGGGCGACGTGGACTACCTGTTTGTGGATATGCCCCCCGGAACCGGCGACGTGCCCCTGACGGTGTTCCAGTCCCTGCCGGTGGACGGCATCGTGGTGGTCACCACCCCCCAGGATCTGGTGAGCATGATTGTCACCAAGGCCGTCAAGATGGCCGAGATGATGCACATCCCCGTTCTGGGCCTGGTGGAGAACTACAGCTACTTCCGCTGCCCCGACTGCGGCAAGGAGCACGCCATCTTCGGCGAGAGCCACATCGAGCGGGTGGCCGCCGCTCTGGGCCTGAAGGTGCTGGCCCGCCTGCCCATTGATCCGGCCGTGGCCGCCGCCTGCGACGCGGGCCGGATTGAGGAGCTAGAGCCCAACTATCTGACCGCCATGGCCGAACTGCTGGCGGAGTAAGCGGGTCATTCCTTTACAAAATATTCATATCCGGTTCAAAAGGGGTTCACAGGGATGGAATAGGATAACAGCGTGGTCAGAGATGACCACACCCCCTCTCTTTCCTCTCTTCTTTCAATTACGAAGGCACAGGCCCGCGAAAGGCGGCGGGCCTGTGTTTTCGCGTATATGGAGCGTGAGACAATGAAAATCCGGTTGGAGCCGGTGACCGTGGCTTCCAGGGCCGCTGTGGAGCGGCTGGAGACAGCGCCCGGACAGGAGGGCTTTGTGGAGAGCGTGGCGGAGTGCCTGGCCGAGGCGGACCGGCGGCGGTGCTGGCGGCCCGTGGGGGTCTATGATGGGGATGCCCTCATAGGCTTCGCCATGTACGGCTTTTTCTGGGAGTACCTGCCCTTTGGACGGCTGTGGCTGGACCGGCTGCTGATCGACCGCCGCTTTCAGGGCCGGGGGTACGGCCGGGCCGCGCTGGCCGCCCTGCTGGAGCGGCTGGAGCGGGAGTACCACAAAAAGCGGATCTACCTCAGCGTGGTGGAGGCCAACCGGCCGGCTGCGGCGCTGTACGAGTCCTTCGGCTTCCGCTTTACCGGCGAGCGGGACACCCACGGCGAACGGGTGATGTGCCTGCGCACCCGCTGAACCGGGCAAAAGCGCCCGCCCCCTTTTGGGGGCGGGCGCTTGCGTTAGGGAAACACGGCCTGGACGAGCACCATATACAAAATGGTGCCTCCGAAGATGCTCAGCAGGGTATTGCTGCGCCACAGGTGAAGGATCACCACCGCCGCCACGGACACGAGCTGGGGCACCCAGCCGCCGGGGGCGGCAAAGGACACGCCCCGGAGACAGTAGACGATGAGCATGGCGATGATGGCCGGTGGCAAAACCCGGCCCAGGTAGAGGACCAGCTTGGGGGGCGACTCCCCCCGGTCAAAGAGAAGGAAGGGCAGGGCGCGGGTCAGAAAGGTGATAATGGCCATGACCGCGATGGCGGCGACGGCCCCTGCGGTGCTCAGCATGTCTCTTCCTCCTTCTCGTCCAGCCTGTCCCGCAGGACCAGCAGGCACAGCACAATCACGCCCAGCGAGATGAGCAGCATCTGATCCTGGCCGAAGAAGTGGCCCAGGACAATCAGAAACAGCACCGTCACCCCGGCCCCCAGAACGGCGGGCAGGTGCCTCCGGTAGCTCCTCCACTGGTCCACGGCGATAACCACGAACAGGGCGGTCATGGCGAAGTCCACCCCCTCGGTGCTGAAGGGGATCAGCGCCCCGGCCACTGCGCCGATGACCGAGCCCAGAATCCAGTAGCTCTGGTCCAGCAGGGCGATGGCAAAATAGAAATTCCGGGGGTCCACCCCCACCGGGGCCCGGGCTGAGGACAGCAGGGCATAGGTCTCGTCGGTAAGGGAAAAAATCATATAGAGCTTGCGGGGCCCCATGCCCCGGAACTTCTCCAGCATGGACAGACCGTATACCAGGTGCCGGAAGTTGATGAGCAGCGTCATGACCGCCACCGTGCCCAGGGAGGCGGCGGCGCCCAGCAGGGTCACCCCCAGGTACTGCCCGGAACCGGCGTAGATGGTCAGGCTCATGAAGAAAGCCCAGATGAAGTTGTATCCAATCTCCTGGAGCATCAGCCCGAAGGCGATGCCGATGGCCAGGTAGCCCATCAGCACCGGCACCGTCACCGGGAATGCCGCGGAGAGCGCTTTGCGGTCCATACGATACACCCTTTTTGCCAAACAGTGGAGTCTCTATTTTACACACTTTAGCATGGAAAAGCAAGAGGGATGGCGGATTTTTGGCGCTTCCGTCCACAGCGGAGGTTGTTTTTTGCCCACAATCCGGTATAATGGATGCACAAACAGATGGAGGACACCCATGAAAAAGCTGCTCTTTCTCTACAATACCCACGCGGGCAAGGGCCTGCTGAAAAGCAGGCTGGCCGCGGTGCAGGACGCGCTGGCGGCGGCCGGGTGGGACGTGACCATCCACCCCACTCAGGGGGCTGGGGACGCCACGGCGGTGGCCGCCGCCCGGGCCGGGGAGTTTGACCGCATTGTCTGCTCCGGCGGCGACGGCACCCTCCACGAGGTGGTGGCCGGGCTGATGGGCCTGGAGAACCGGCCGGAGGTGGGCTACATCCCCGCCGGTACAACCAACGACTTTGCCAAAAACCTCTCCCTCCCACGGGGGATGGAGGCCATGGCCAGGGTGGCCGCCGCCGGTGTGCCCAGGCCGGTGGACATCGGCTCCTTCAACGACCGCTATTTCATCTATGTGGCCGCCTTCGGGGCCTTTACCGACGTGGCTTACAGCACGCCCCAGCCGGTGAAAAATATCTTCGGCCACCTGGCCTACGTGCTGGAGGGGGCCACCCGCCTGGGATCCATCCAGGCCTACCCCCTCACCGTGGAGCACGACGGCGGCGTGGAGGAGGGCGGCTTCTGCTACGGCATGGTGAGCAACACCGTGTCCGTGGGGGGCTTCAAGGGCATGCCCGCCGAGCCCGTCCGCCTGGACGACGGGCTCTTTGAGGTGGTGCTGGTGCGCCAGCCCCAGAATCCCCTCCAGCTCCAGGCGGTGATCAAGGCGCTGCTCACCATGTCCCCTGACGAGGGCGGGCTGGTGACCAGCTTCCGCACCAGCCGCCTCCGGGTCGCCTGCGGCCAGGAGCTGCCCTGGACTCTGGACGGCGAGTTCGGCGGCGCACCCGCCGTCGCCGAGATCGTCAACCGCCAGAAAGCGGTGACCATCGTCTACGGCAAGTAGGGGCGGCCCTTGTGGCCGCCCGGCCGGGCTGGGGACTCTGGCGGAGTGCGGGGGCTGCGGGCGGGTGTGGGCACCCGCCCCTACGGGTCTGCGGCAAGGGAAGTATTTCCCGCAAAATGTAGGGGCCGATGCCTACATCGGCCCGCTGAGCCGAATTTGGCGTTTTTTTCGCTGCCGACCCATTGGATACTTTGAAGCGAGAAGGAACATACATGGATTACGAAGCAGGAAGTTACGATATTGCCGTCATCGGCGCGGGCCACGCAGGCATTGAGGCCGCCCTGGCCGCGGCGCGGCTGGGGCTGAACACCCTGTGCTTCACCGTCAATCTGGACGCGGTGGGCAACATGCCGTGCAACCCGGCCATCGGCGGCACGGGCAAGGGCCACCTGGTGCGGGAGCTGGACGCCCTGGGGGGAGAGATGGCAAGGGCCGCCGACCAGGCCTGCATCCAGTACCGGCTGCTCAACCGGGGCAAGGGCCCGGCGGTGTGGTCCCTCCGGGCGCAGGCCGACCGGCGGAGGTACCAGGAGATCATGAAGCACACCCTGGAACAGCAGGAGCGCCTGTGGGTGAAGCAGGCGGAGATCACCGATATCTATGCCGAAGGCGGCCGGGTCACCGCCGTGCGCACCGCCTACGGGGCGGTGTACCGGGTGCGGGCGGTGGTGGTGGCCTCGGGCACCTACCTGGGGGGCCGCACCATCGTGGGGGATGTGACCCGCTCCTCCGGCCCCGACGGCCTGGCCGCCGCCCTCCCCCTGACCGAGAGCCTGAAAAGGCTGGGCCTGGGCCTGCGGCGGTTCAAGACGGGCACGCCCCCCCGGGTGAACGCCCGCAGCGTGGATTTCTCCCAGATGGAGGTACAGCCGGGGGACGAGCGGGTCCTCCCCTTCTCCTTCGAGACGGAGCGGCCACCAGAGAATCAGGCGGTGTGCTGGCTGACCTACACCAATGCCGCCACCCACGCCGTTATCCGGGCCAACCTGGACCGCTCCCCCCTGTTCTCCGGGGTGATCGAGGGCATCGGGCCCCGGTACTGCCCCTCCATCGAGGACAAGGTGGTGCGCTTTGCCGACAAGGAGCGGCACCAGCTCTTCGTGGAGCCCATGGGGCTGAACACCGAAGAGCTCTACATCCAGGGCCTGTCCTCCTCCCTGCCGGAGGACGTGCAGGTGCAGATGCTCCACACCATTCCCGGCCTGGAGCGGGCGGAGATGACCCGCCCGGCCTACGCCATCGAGTACGACTGCGTGGACCCCACCGAGCTGCTCCCCACCCTGGAGCACAAGCGGGTGGCGGGACTCTACGGGGCCGGGCAGTTCAACGGCTCCTCCGGCTACGAGGAGGCCGCCGTCCAGGGCTTCGTGGCCGGGGTGAATGCCGCCCTGAAGCTTCTGAACCGGGAGCCCCTCATTCTGCGGCGGGATCAGGGGTACATTGGGGTGCTCATCGACGATCTGGTGACCAAGGGCACCAATGAGCCCTACCGCATGATGACCTCCCGCACCGAGTACCGCCTGCTCCACCGGCAGGACAACGCCGACCGGCGGCTGTGCCCCGTGGCGCATGCTATCGGCCTGATCAGCGACGAGCGGTACCGGCGGGTGGTGGACAAATACGCCGCCGTGGACCGGGAGATCAAGCGCCTGGAGCACACCGGCACCGCGGAGGGCCGCCTGTGCGACCTGCTCCGCCGGCCGGAGAACACCTATGAGAGTCTGGCCGGGGCGGATCCGGACCGGCGGCCGCTGCCCACCGCCGTCACCGAGGCGGTGGAGATCGCCGTGAAATACCAGGGCTACATCGACCGCCAGCTCCGCCAGGTGGCCGAGCAGCGGAAGATGGAAAACCGGCCCCTCCCCCCCGATCTGGACTACCTGTCCCTGCGGGGCCTGCGCACCGAGGCCCGGCAGAAGCTGGACAAGATCCGCCCCCTCAATCTGGGGCAGGCCTCCCGCATCTCGGGCGTCTCCCCGGCGGACATCGCCGCGCTCATGATCCATCTGGAGCGGCCCCAGGGCGGAGAGGGGGCGGGCCCCTGCCCCGCAAAATCCCAGGAAAAGGAGACGCTATGAAGGAAAAGATTGTGCTGGGCCTGTCGGGCGGGGTGGATTCCGCCGTGGCGGCCCGGCTCTTGCAGGAGCGGTACGACGTCACCGGCCTCTATCTGGACATCGGCCTGGGCGGTACGGGGGCGGCGGACGCCGCCGCCGTGGCGGAGCGGCTGGGCATTCCCTTCGAGACGGCCGACATCCGGGCCGAGCTGGAGCGGGAGGTGTGCGCCCCCTTTGCCGCCGACTACCGGGCGGGCCGCACCCCCCTGCCCTGCGCCCGCTGCAATCCGGCGGTGAAGTTCCCCGCGCTCTTTGCCCTGGCCGGCCGCATCGGGGCCCGGTATGTATCCACCGGGCACTACGCCCGTGTGGAAAACGGGGGGCTGAAAAAGGGCATGCCCGCCAACGACCAGTCCTATATGCTGGCCCGGCTGACGCGGGAACAATTACAGAGAGTAATATTTCCGCTGGGAGATTACGAAAAGGCCCAGGTGCGCGCCCTGGCCCGGGACTTTGGCATCCCGGTGGCGGACAAGCCGGACTCCATGGAGATCTGTTTTATCCCCGACGGGGACTACGCCGCCTGGCTGGAGAGGCGCGGGTTTTCCACACCGGAGGGAAACTTTGTGGATAAAGAGGGAAAGGTGCTGGGCCGGCACCGGGGGATCCACTGCTATACCCTGGGCCAGGGCCGGGGCCTGGGGGTGTCGGGGCCCCATCGGTACTATGTGACCGCCCTGCGGCCGGACGCCAACGAGGTGGTGCTCTCCGACGGCTCCGATCTGGGCCGGGACGAGGTGCGGGGGACGGAGCCCAACTGGCTGGCCGTGGACGGCCTGACCGGCCCCATGGAGGTGACGGTGCGGCTGCGCCACTCCCGCACGCAGACGGCGGCCACCCTGGAGCCGGAGGAAGACGGCGTGCTGCTGCGGATGCACACCCCCGCCCGCGCCCCAACCCCCGGCCAGCTGGCGGTGTTCTACGACGGCGACGCCGTGGTGGGCTCGGCCTGGATTGTATGAGAGAGAAAGAGAGGACGATGGACATGAAAAAGCTGCTTGGTTTGGCCCTGGCGTGCGCCCTGCTCCTGACGGGCTGCGGCGCCCGGGGCGGAGACAAGGGGGAGGAGCTGGGGGACAACACTATCCGCCCCCTGGAGCTCACCGAGGAGGAGGCGGCCCTGCTGAAGCTGGTGGGGGGCTCCGACGCGGAGTACGGCCTGTTTGAGTGCGCGGCCGGCGAGGGTGTGAGCGACTGCACCGTGGAGGTGCTGTCCTGGGAGAACGGGGCCTGGCAGACCGTGGCGGAGGGGGGCGTGTCCATCAGCGCCGCCGGGACGCGGCGGCTGGGGGTCGTCCTCAGCGGGGATAAGATCACCGTAAATGTCCAGGACGGTGGCACCCAATACAGCTACGCCCCCCGGCTGGACGGGATGGACCGCGGCCTGGAGACAGGCCGGGCCTCGGTCTGGCTGGAGGAAGATCAGGCCATGACCATAGGGGAGCGCACGCCGCTCTATCTGGAGATCTATGATGACGGGGAGGGCGTGGGAATTCCTCCCCTGCCCGGCGGGTTCTCCGACTTGGCCAATCTCAACCAGTACGATCGGGCATACGCCGTGGCTGTCACCCTGAAGGGCTAGAGGCGGGCCGTTTCAGCACCGGCGTAGGAGCGGCCCTTGTGGCCGCCCGGCCCCTATGGATGGCAATTGTCCGCCCCTATACAAAAACAGCGGGTATTCTGTCTCTGGCAGAATACCCGCTGTTTTTATTTTACCTCCAGGCCGGAGAGATACCGCCGGGCCAGGTCAAAGCCGTGGGAGGCGGACACGTGGCGTACCCGCTCCCGGCCCAGACCCTGCTGGATTTTCCGCACCCAGGTGCCGTCCGGCGCGGCCAGGGCCAGGTAGACCAGTCCCACCGGGTTGCCCCGCTCGTCGGGATCGGGCCCGGCCACGCCGGTGGAGGCCACCGCCAGATCGCACCCCAGTACCCGCCGGGCTCCCTCGGCCATGGCGCGGGCCACCGGCTCGCTCACCGCCCCGAACTCGTCCAGCAGCGCCTGAGGCACCCCCAGGACGGTGTGCTTCACCCCGGTGGCGTAGCTCACCACGCCGCCGCGGAACACGGCGGACACCCCGGACAGATCGGTCATGCGCTTGGCGATCAGCCCGCCGGTGCAGCTCTCGGCGCAGCCCAGGGTGAGGCCCTTTTCCTTCAAAAGCTGGAACACCGCCGCCTCCAGGGAGGGCACGTCGGCGCCGTAAATGAGGGGGCCGAACCGGGCCCGCAGGCGCTCCTCCACCGGGGCGATCAGGGCCCGGGCGGCCGCCTCGTCCGCCGCTTTGGCGGTGATGCGCAGCTCACACTCCCCCTCCTTGGCATAGGGGGCCAGGGTGGGGTTGGTCATGGCCTCCATCTCCTCCCGGAGCTGGGCCTCCATGGAGGACTCCCCGATGCCGAAGAGCTTGAGCGTCCGGGAGACAATGACCCCGTCGGCCAGGCTCTTCAGGTAGGGGATCACCCGGTGGGTGAACATGGCCCTGCACTCCCGGGGCGGGCCGGGGAGCATGATGACCCGCACCCCGTCCGCCTCGAAGGCCACGCCGGGGGCGGTGCCCCAGTCGTTGTCCAGCACCGTGCACCCCTCGGGCAGCATGGCCTGCTGGTAGTTGTTCTCCGTCATGGGGCGGCCGGCGTGGAGCCGCTCAAAGTAGGCCTCGATGCGGCGGGCGGAGGGCGCGTGGAACACCAGCTTTTTGCCGAAGCACTCGGCCAGCACGTTTTTGGTCAGATCGTCGCAGGTGGGGCCCAGGCCGCCGGTGGTAATGAGAATGTCCGCCCGGCTTTTGGCCAGCTCCACCGCGGCCCGCAGCCGCTGGGGGTTGTCGCCCACCACCGTGTGGTAGTAGACGTTGATGCCCAGGGCCGACAGGCCCTGGGAGAGCATCTGGGCGTCGGTGTTGGCGATGTTGCCCAGCAGCAGCTCCGTACCGACCGCGATCAGCTCCGCAGTGTGAGACATAAAAAAGACCTCCTGTCGCCAACACCGGCATCGGCGGCGGGTGCCGCCGCAAATGCGCAGCGCAGCATTTCCGCAGGGCGGATTCACTCCGCCCGAGGATGTAGTAATTGGGAGTTCTCCTCCGTAGGGGGACAACCCGTAGGGGCGGCCTTTATGGCCGCCCGCCGTTTCCCGCCGCCGCGGTCAGACCTGAACCCGCTCGATGCCGTCCACGGCGGCCTTTACCAGGCCCTCCACGTCCAGCGCGGCCTCGGCGGCCTCCAGCTCCCCCAGCACGGGGCGCAGCCGGGGATGGCGGGGAGTGAAGACGGTGCAGCAGTCCTCATAGGGCAGGATGGAGGTCTCGAAGGTGTTGATCCTCCGGGCGATGCGGACAATCTCCTCCTTGTCCATGCCCACCACCGGCCGCAGGATGGGCAGGGTGGTGACGGCGGTGGTGGCCCGCATGGCCTCCATGGTCTGGCTGGCCACCTGGCCCAGGCACTCGCCGGTGACGATGGCCCCGGCGCCGCACCGCTGGGCCACCGCCTCGGCGATGCGCATCATGAACCGCCGCATGAGCACGGTGAACAGCTCCTCCGGGCACTTGCGGCGCAGCTCCTCCTGGATGGCGGTGAAGGGCACCACGTGGACGGTGAGCCGTCCGCACCAGGGGGTGAGCAGCTTGGCCAGGGTGAGCACCTTCTGCTTGGCCTCCTCGGAGGTGTAGGGGTAGGAGAAGAAGTGCACCATTTCCAGGGCAATGCCCCGCTTGGCGATCATCCAGGAGGCCACGGGGGAGTCGATGCCGCCGGAAAGCAGGCTCACCGCCCTGCCTCCCACGCCCACGGGCAGGCCGCCGGCTCCCGGCTCCGGGTCGGCGTGGACGTAGGCGGCGTAGTCCCGCACCTCCAGGTAGACGGTCAGCTCCGGGTGGTGCACGTCCACGGTCAGGTTGGGGTACTTCTCGTCCAGCTCGCCGCCCACGTACTGGGAGAGCTGGATGGAGGTCATGGGGAAGCTCTTGTCCGCCCGCTTGGACTCCACCTTGAAGGTCTTGGCGGCCGCCAGCCGGTCCCCCAGGTACTCCACGGCGGTCTGGAGCATGGCGTCCTTGTCCTTCGCGCAGGCCCGGGCCCGGGACAGGCCAACCACGCCGAAGAGCTTGGTCATGGCCTCCCACGCGCCGTCCAGATCGCAGTCCTCGCTCTGCGGCTCCACATACATGGTAGACTGCTTGGTGTATACCTTGAATTTGCCGTGGGCCTGGAGGCGGCGGCGGGCGTTGGCCACGAGACGGTCCTCAAAGGTACGCCGGTTGAGCCCCTTAAGCACCAGCTCCCCTAGTTTTAACAGAATAATCTCGTTCATGTAGTCTGGATTCCTTTCCCAAAGTTTCACTATTATATCCAATTTGTTTTTTGTTGTCCAGAGGGGCGGGCCTGTCTCCACCCGCGTCCGGGGGCCTACCGCCGCAGGTACTCCGGCGGGCGGTACTGGAGGGCTTCGGCCAGGTGCTCCACGGCGATGGCCTCCGCCCCGTCCAGATCGGCGATGGTGCGGGCCACACGGAGGATGCGGTCGTAGCTGCGGGCGGTGAGGCCCATCCGGTCGAAGGCCCCCTTCATCACGGCGCGGCAGGCGTCGTCCAGGGCGCAGAAGCGGGAGAGCTCCGCCGGGCCCATCTGGTCGTTGCAGGCCGGGCCGCCGGGGCCGAAGCGGGCGGCCTGCACCGCCCGGGCCCCGTCCACCCGGGCCTTGATGGCGGCGGAGGGCTCCGCCGGGGTCCGGCGGGAGAGCGCGTCAAAGTCCAGGGGCGGCACCTCCACGAACAGGTCGATGCGGTCCAGCAGGGGCCCGGACAGGCGGCTGAGGTACTTCTCCACCGCCTGGGGCGAGCAGCGGCAGCGGTCCGAATAGCCGTACCAGCCGCACTTGCAGGGATTCATGGCGCACACCAGCATGAAGCGGGCGGGGAACACCGCCGTGCCCGACACCCGGCTGATCTGCACCCGCCCGTCCTCCAGAGGCTGGCGCAGGGTCTCCAGGGCCTCCTTGGAGAACTCGGGCAGCTCGTCCAGAAAGAGCACCCCGTTGTGGGCCAGGGAGATCTCTCCCGGCCGGGGGCTGGAGCCGCCTCCGGCCATGCCCATGGCGGACACCGTGTGGTGGGGGGAGCGGAAGGGCCGCCGCACCAGCAGGGGGTGCTCAGAGGTGGTGAGGCCCAGGACGGAGTGGATCTCCGTGGCCTCCAGGGCCTCCCGCCGGGTCAGATCAGGGAGGATGGAGGGCAGGCGGCGGGCCAGCATGGACTTGCCCGATCCGGGCGGGCCCACCATGCAGAGGTTGTGGCCGCCGGCGGCGGCGATCTCCAGGGCGCGCTTCACGTTTTCCTGCCCCTTTACGTCGGCAAAGTCGGGGCAGGCAAAGTCGTCCGGCCCCGGCGTCCAGGCCGCCGCCGGCTCCAGAGGGGCCTCCCCCCTCAGATGGGCCGCCAACTGCCCCACGCTCTCCACCGGGTAGACCTCCAGCCCGCCGGCCAGGGTGGCCTCGGCGGCGGAGGGGGCGGGGACGTACAGCCGCTTGATGCCCGCCCTCCGGGCGGCCAGGGCCATGGGCAGCATCCCCACCACCGGCCGCAGGGAACCGGACAAAGACAGCTCCCCCACGTAGGCGCTGTCCGGCCCGTCCAGCCTGAGCTGCCCCCCGGCGGCCAGAATACCCGCCAGAATGGGCAGATCGTACACCGTGCCCCCCTTGCGCTGGTTGGCGGGAGCCAGGTTGACCGTGATGCGGGACACCGGGAAGGTGAAGCCGCAGTTTTTAATGGCGGCGCGCACCCGGTCCCGGGCCTCCTTCACCGCCGCGTCAGGCAGGCCCACGATCTCAAAGGCGGGCAGACCGGCCGACAGGTCGCACTCTGCCCGCACCTCATAGCCGGAGATCCCGCTCAGCCCCAGGGAGCGCACTTCACAGAGCATGGGTGCCGCCTCCTTTCCCTTTCGTCATGTTGCATCCATTATAGCATACCGGACCCGCCGCCGAAAGGGTGAAAAGCGGCCCTGTACCGGCGGAGGGAAAGGGGAGAACAGGATACGGCAAAGGACCGGCTTTAAAACTGCATATTTTAGCATGCTCAGTTTAGTTAGTAATATATAACTAAATAATTTTTCTCAAAGGAGAACGGAAAAAATCCAATTATTTCTTCTAATTCAGGAACAAAAAGAAAAATAATAATTCAGAGTAAGATTTGATTTACAAACGTCAATGAAGGTGATAAAATGTATGCGCCCCGGGGGGACAGGCTCCGCCCGGAGGCAGCTGTAATCAGCCAGGGTAATGGGAATCGGGCCCGGTCAGTCCGGGGGATGGACGGGGACGGATTCCCATTGCCCTGGAACCATGAACAAGGAGGAATCGTTTCTATGGCGAGAAAGCTGAAAACCATGGACGGCAACACGGCGGCAGCGCACGTGTCCTACGCCTTCACCGAGGTGGCAGGCATCTACCCCATCACCCCGTCCAGCCCCATGGCCGACAATGTGGACCAGTGGGCCGCCCAGGGCCGCAAGAACATCTTCGGCACCACCGTCAATGTCATCGAGATGCAGTCCGAGGCCGGCGCCGCCGGTACGGTCCACGGCTCTCTGGCCGCGGGCGCGCTGACCACCACCTACACCGCCTCCCAGGGCCTGCTGCTGATGATTCCCAACATGTACAAGCTGGCCGGTGAGCTGATGCCCACCGTGTTTCACGTGTCCGCCCGTACCGTGGCCACCCACGCGCTGAACATCTTCGGCGACCATTCCGATGTCATGGCCTGCCGCCAGACCGGCTTTGCCATGCTGTGCGAGTCCAACCCCCAGGAGGTCATGGACCTGGGCGCCGTGGCCCACCTGGCAGCCATCAAGGGCCGCGTCCCCTTTATCAACTTCTTTGACGGCTTCCGCACCTCCCACGAGATCCAGAAGATCGCCATCTGGGACAACGAGGATCTGGCCGACATGGTGGACATGGACGCCGTGGAGGCCTTCCGCAAGCGCGCCCTCAACCCCGAGCGCCCCGTGATGCGCGGCTCCCACGAGAATGGCGACATCTTCTTCCAGCACCGCGAGGCCGCCAACAAGTACTATGACGCCCTCCCCGAGATCGTGGAGGAGTACATGGGCAAGGTCAACGCCAAGCTGGGCACCAACTACCAGCTCTTCAACTACTATGGCGCGCCCGACGCCGACCGGGTCATCATCGCCATGGGCTCCATCTGCGACGTGGCCGAGGAGGTCATCGACTACCTGAACGCCCACGGCGAGAAGGTGGGCCTGGTGAAGGTCCGTCTGTACCGGCCCTTCCGCGCCGACAAGCTGCTGGCGGCCATCCCCGCCACCGCCACCAAGATCGCCGTGCTCGACCGCACCAAGGAGCCCGGCGCCCTGGGTGACCCCCTGTACCTGGACGTGGTCACCGCCTTCGCCAACGCCGGCCGGCAGGCCACCATCATCGGCGGTCGCTACGGCCTGGGCTCCAAGGACACCCCGCCCAGCAACGTGTTCGCCGTGTATGAGGAGCTGACCAAGTCCGCGCCCAAGCGCCAGTTCACCGTGGGCATCGTGGACGACGTGACCCACACCTCCCTGGAGGAGAAGCCCTCCCCCAACACCGCGGCCCCCGGCACCATCGAGTGCAAGTTCTGGGGCCTGGGCGGCGACGGCACCGTGGGCGCCAACAAGAACTCCATCAAGATCATCGGCGACCACACCGACAAGTACGTGCAGGCCTACTTCCAGTACGACTCCAAGAAGACCGGCGGCGTAACCATCAGCCACCTGCGCTTCGGCGACGAGCCCATCCGCGCCCCCTACTACATCAACAAGGCTGACTTTGTCGCCTGCCATGTGCCCGCCTACATCGTCAAGGGCTTCCCCATGGTCCGCGACGTGAAGGACGGCGGCGTGTTCCTCATCAACTGCCAGTGGTCTGACGAGGAGCTGGATCACCACATGCCCGCCGTGGCCAAGCGCTACATCGCCGAGCACAACATCCAGGTCTACACCATTAACGCCATCGACCTGGCCATCGAGATCGGCATGGGCAAGCGCACCAACACCATCCTCCAGTCCGCCTTCTTCAAGCTGGCCAAGGTCATGCCCGAGGCGGAGGCCATCGGCTACATGAAGGACGCCGCCACCCACTCCTACCTGAAGAAGGGCCAGGACGTGGTGGATATGAACCACAAGGCCATCGACATGGGCGCCACCGCGTTCCACAAGTTTGAGGTGCCCGCCTCCTGGAAGGACGCCAAGGACGAGACCGTGGCCGAGCACGTGGAGGGCAACGCCGCCACCGTGAAGATGGTCAAGGAGATCATGGAGCCCGTGGGCCGCATGG
>OGXL01001029.1_pt1 | contig 24037 bp, 10 predicted proteins | sample 1576311 | NCBI WGS metagenome assembly OGXL01 (sample SAMEA3541564, study PRJEB24748) | human gut metagenome | biome: human gut; feature: human-associated habitat; material: faeces | place: China | collected 2012 | reverse complement strand
CGGATGCGGCATGCCCCTTGCGGGTACACAAAGTATTCCTGCGTTTTCCATACCTTGACTTGCCAAAAAATCTCTCGCCATCCACTCTTGCTGATCTAAGCAGAGCTTCCTGAAAGCAATCTGTGTAACGGGTGATATTTTTCTCGGAGCGTGAAACGGAAATGGATATGACTGTCAAGCGTGGCGATATTTTCTATGCCGATCTCAGTCCGGTCGTCGGCAGTGAGCAGGGGGGCACGCGGCCCGTGCTCATCGTGCAGAACGACATGGGCAACCGGCATTCTCCCACGGTGATCGCGGCGGCGATCACGAGCCAGATGAACAAGGCAAAGCTGCCGACGCACATTGAGCTGACCGGCCGGAACGTCGGCCTGACGAAGGACTCCGTCGTGCTGCTCGAGCAGATCCGCACCATTGACAAGCGCCGCCTGCGCGAGCACATGGGCAGGCTCGATGCGGCCATGATGAATCAGGTCGACAACGCCATTGCGGTCAGCTTTGGCCTGCCGAAGGGCGAAACGGAATGATGCGCCACCCTCCCGCATAGGCTGTGCGGGAGGGATTTTTGATGATGGAATTGAGCGTTTGGGAGCAGGGCGAGCAGATCGGTACCGTAACGGCGCAGCAGGAGGGCCTGTTCTATATTTTTATCTGCAAAATTTCCAAGCATGCGGAACAACTGCGCCGCATTTACGTCATATCTAAATGGAGAGTGGAGTATCTCGGCATTCCGTATCCGCGCCGTGAGGGCGCTGAGCTGCAGGCCTGTATCCCGGTGTCGCATTTTCCGGACGGGCTGACGGCCGCTGCGGCGGCTGCCATGCCGCGCGGCGCGTGGCTCCCGTGGTGCGGCGAGGCGGACGGCGTTCCCATCCGCAACGGCCTGCTCAAGCAGCTGGAGGACGGCTATGCGCTTGCCCTGCTGCCCGAAGAGGCGCAGCAGCTGCCGCAATGGCTGCCGCAGGCGGCGGAGCAGGAGCTTATGGGCCGGGCGCGGCTGGTGTTCCGGCTCGATGCGGCGGGATGCATGCCCTCCATAGAAACGACAGAAAACGGAGGAAGTACCGATGAAGCACAGAATTTTAGCGATCCTTTTGCTGGCAGCGTGCCTTCTGACGCTGCTCCCGGCGACGGCGATGGCCGTGCCGGAGACGGAGACCCGCTCGAAGGGCGGCAAGCTGATCGCCCTGACGTTTGACGACGGCCCCGGGCCCTATACGCGCCGCCTGCTCGAGGGGCTGGCAAAGCGCGGCGTCAAGGCGACGTTCTTCATGCTCGGTCAGCAGGCCGAAAACTACGATGTGACGGCGGGCCTCGTCCGCGATGCCGGCCATCAGATCGCCTCGCATACATACGATCACCCGCAGCTGAGCAAAAAGACGGACTCGCAGGTGAGGTGGCAGATCAGCCATACGGCCGATATTCTCAACCGCATCACGGGCTATGGCACGCATTATCTTGTGCGCCCGCCCTACGGCGATTATAATTCCCGCGTGCTGTCGCTGCTGGACAATCCGGCCATTCTCTGGTCCGTCGATCCGCTGGACTGGAAGTACCGCAATGCCGACACCGTCTGCACGAACATCGTCAACGGAGCACATGACGGCGCGATCGTGCTGGCGCACGACATCCACTCCACCACGGTGGACGGCGTCCTGATGGCCATTGACAAGCTGCAGGCGAAGGGCTATGAATTCGTTACGGTGAACGAGCTGTTCCGCCGCCGCGGCGTCTCGCTGGAGAAGGGCCACACCTACAGCTCCTGCAAGCCGACCGGAACGGATCTCGGCCCCGTAAATGCACCGACCGTCACGGAGGCGGGCGGAAAGGTCACCATCACGGCCGACAAGGGCGCAGTGATCTACTATACGCTCGACGGCTCCTCGCCGCTGGCCTCCGGCCGGGTTTATTCCGGTCCCATTGAGGCAAAGGCAGGCCAGACCCTTCGCGCTGTGGCCGCCTTTAATCTGAATGGCAGTGCCAGCGCCGAGACCTCGGTCCAGGTGCGCGGCATTACGCTGAAGGAGCCGACAGTCAGGGCTCTGAACGGCAAGGTTATGATCTCCAATCCGAATCCGAATTCCGAGCTGCGCTACACGCTCGACGGCTCTGCTCCGACGGAGCGCTCGGCGGTTTACCCTTCCTCCGGTTTGGAATTTTTTACCGGAATTCTGCGCTATCGCGTGTTTGCAAAGGAGGGATGTGGCCAGACGTACACGCTCTATCTGAGCAAGTCCGGCCATCTCTTTCGCGACGTGCCCACAAATTCCTGGTATTTCGAAAGCATTGACCGGGCAGTCTCTCTGGATCTTCTTAAAGGCGTGGGAGACTTTGCGTATGAACCGGATGGAGGCCTGAACCGCGCCATGTTCGTTACGATGCTGGCGCGTGCCGTCGGCGAGAGCCTCCCGGACAGCGCAGCGGGCTTTTCCGACGTGAAGGGCGGCCAATGGTACACGGCAGCGATGAGCTGGGCCCTGCGGAAAAATCTGATCCGCGGCTATGAGGACGGCTCCTATCGCCCCGAGGCGCTCATCACGCGCGAGGAGATGTGCGTCATTCTCGACCGCCTTATGCAGCAGCGCGGCGAGACGCTCCACACCGGAAAGCTGAGCTTTGCCGACACGGCGTCCATCTCCGTCTGGGCGCGAGACAGCGTCGCGCGCATGACGGCCCTCGGCCTTATCCGCGGCGCGGAGAACAACCGCTTCTTCCCGCAGCGCACGACCACGCGCGCCGAGGCTGCGACGGTCATGCTCCGCATCTACGACCATCTGCACTGAAACACAAAGTGCTCCTGCCATGCCTTCAGCGTGGCAGGGGCATTATTGTGCTTTAGACCATCTCTTCGGGATGGAACAGAGCGTCGAACTGCTCGCCGGTCAGGTAGCCGAGGCGCAGGCATGCCTCGCGGAGCGTCAGGTCCTCCCGGTGGGCGAGCTTTGCAGTCTCGGCAGCCGCTTCATAGCCGATCGTGGGGCTGAGCGCCGTGACGAGCATGAGGGAGCGGCGGAGATTTTCCGCCATTTTCTCGCGGTTGGCGCGGATGCCGTCGGCGCAGCGCAGGCGGAACGAGCGCATGCCCTCGGCCAGCAGCCGCGCGGACTGCAGGAATTCGTGCGCCAGAACGGGCAGGAAGACGTTCAGCTCGAAATTGCCCTGCGAGGCCGCAAAGCCGATCCCGGCTCCGTTTGCCATGACCTGCACGGCGATCATCGTCAGCGCCTCGCACTGCGTCGGGTTGACCTTGCCGGGCATGATGGACGAACCGGGCTCGTTCTCCGGCAGGAACAGTTCACCGAGACCGTTGCGTGGGCCGGAGCCGAGCCAGCGGATATCGTTTGCCAGCTTCATCAGGTCGCCTGCCAGCGCCTGCAGCGCGCCGTGGGCGAAGACCAGCTCGTCGCGGGAGGTGAGGGCGTGGAACTTGTTCGGGGCGCTGCGGAAGTCCTTGCCCGTCAGGCGGCTGATCTCCGCAGCGACCTCTTCGGCAAAGCCTGCGGGGGCGTTCAGCCCTGTGCCGACGGCTGTGCCGCCCAGAGCAAGCTCCCGCAGCGGCGGAAGCGCCAGCCGGATCAGCTCCGCATCGCGCTCGAGGCTGCTGCGCCAGCCGGAGATCTCCTGCGGGAACGAAATGGGCGTGGCGTCCTGCAGGTGGGTGCGCCCGGCCTTGATGACGCCCTCATTTTCGGCCTCGAGGCGCTTGAGAGAGTCGATCAGCTCCGCCAGCGCGGGCAGAACACCGTCCTCGAGCGCGCAGACGGCCGCGATATGCAGGGCCGTGGGGAACGTGTCGTTCGAGGATTGCGAGCGGTTGACATCGTCGTTCGGGTGCAGCAGCCGCCTGCCCGCCAGCTCGTTGCCGCGGTTCGCGATGACCTCGTTTGCGTTCATGTTCGTCTGCGTGCCGGAGCCGGTCTGCCAGACGACAAGCGGAAAGTGGTCTGCCAGCTTTCCGGAGATAATTTCATCGGCTGCGGCGCAGATGGCGCCGCATTTTTCGGCCGTCATGGCCGTGGGGCACAGGCGGGCGTTCGTTATGGCGGCCGCCTTTTTCAGGATGCCGAATGCGTGGATGATCTCCGGCGGCATGGGCTCGCGGCCCTGCCCGATCGGGAAGTTTTCAAAGCTGCGCTGCGTCTGCGCGCCCCAATAGCGGTCCGCAGGCACGCGGACGTCGCCCATGGAGTCGTGCTCCATGCGATATTCCATATCCTTCACCTCAGAAGCGGGCCGTGTGCCCGCATTTTTTCTGCCGATACCATATCATCCCCGCCGCGCCGTGTCAAGTGCGGAGAAATGGGAAAAAGTGTTCCCCGCAGCCATGCGGCTGCGGGGAACGGAAGGTGGGGTGAAACGGTTAGCTTATGTGTTTGCCTTGACGTAGCGCATGAGGATGGCAGCCGCCTGCTCGCGGGCCGCAAGGCCCTGCGGGGCAAGATAGGTGCCGTCCGCTTCCTTCGAGCCGGTAACGAGGCCCGTGGAAACGGCCCATGCCATGGCGTCTCTGGCGTAGGTGCTGACGCTTTCGGCATCGGGATAGCCGCTCAGCACGTCTGCCTCGGGCGCTTCGGCCTTGGCATAGCGGAAGAAGATCGCAGCCAGCTGCTCGCGGGTGACCGGCTCGGACGGGGCGAACTTGTTGCCACCGACGCCGTTGACGATGCCGTTTGCGGCGGCCCAGGCGATCGCATCGGAGTACCACTGGCCGTCAGCCACATCCGTGAAGCCGGACGGAGCGTCGACAGTCGGGCTGCCCGCCATGCGGTAGAGCACGGTGACGAGCATGGCGCGCGTCAGGGTGTCCTTCGGTGCAAACGTCGTAGAGGTCGTGCCGACCATGAGGCCGTTCTCAATCACGAAGCAGATGCCTTCCTTCGCCCAATCCGTCGGGATGTCGGTGTAGGCAGCGCACTTGTGGCCGAGGGCCGGGGTCTCGCTGTCCACATAGCTGTCGCCGCAGCGGCTGCAGGTGTGGGTCGTATAGCCGCCCTCGTCGAGCGTCGGAGCCGTCACGACAGCCTGATAATCATGGCCGAGAGGGGCGGTGATCTCCGTGATGACGCTGTAGTCGCAGTGCTTGCAGGACTCGCGGACAAAGCCGTAGCCGAGGCAGGTGGCCGGGACGGTCTCTGTCTCGCAGTCATGGCCGGCAGCGTCCACATAGTCCGCAACATAGCTGTCGCCGCAGGCAGAGCAGGTGTAGGTGGTGTAGCCCATCTTGTCGCAGGTCGGGGCGGTCACAACGGCTTCGTAGCTGTGCGCGACCGTCGGGATGGCCTCGGTGTAGGACTTGCCGCACTCGCTGCAGGTGAAGGTCTTCACGCCTTCCTCGGTACAGGTCGGTTCCTTCGTGACGACGGCTGTGTAGTTGTGTTCGAGCGCATCGGTGTAGCTGCCGACATAGCTGTCGCCGCAGACGGAGCAGGTGTAGGTGGTGTAGCCCATCTTGTCGCAGGTCGGGGCAGTCACGACGGCTTCATAGCTGTGGCCGGTGGCCGGGACGATGGAATCGACGTAGCTGTCGCCGCAGACGGAGCAGGTATGTGTGGTGTAACCGTTGTTCGTGCAGGTCGGAGCCGTCACAACGGCTTCGTAGGTGTGGTCCGCCTTTGCCAGAGCAACGTCATAGCTGTCACCGCAGTGCGAGCAGGTGAAGGCCTTCACGCCCTCCGCTGTGCAGGTCGGCACGCGGGTGATCTGCCAGACATAGTCATGGCCGGTGGCCGGAACGATGGTGTCGATGTAGCTGTCGCCGCAGACGGAGCAGGTATGCGTGGTGTAACCGGCGGCGGTGCAGGTCGGCGCAGTGACGGTATCCTCATAGCTGTGGCCGGTAGCCGGAACAATGGAATCAACGTAGCTGTGGCCGCAGACGCTGCACAGATGCGTGGTATAACCGGCGGCAGTGCAGGTCGGGGCAGTCACGGTGAGCGTGTACTGATGACCGGCAGCGTCGACATAGTTGTCGCGGTAGCTGTCGCCGCAGACGGAGCAGACGTGGTTCGTGTAGCCGTCCTTCTCGCAGGTCGGGGCAACGACCGATTCCTCGTAGCTGTGGCCGGTGGCCGGGACAAAGTCTGCCTTGACGGTCTCGCCGCAGGCGGTGCAGGTGTAGATCGTGTAGCCCTGCTCGGTGCAGGTCGGGGCGACAACGGTCGTCTTCTCCAGCGTATGCTCGCTCTGGCCCTCAGCCAGCTTCTGCCAGACAAGGATGGGATAGCCGCCGTTGACCTTCTGCATGCAGGTGCCGTCAGCCTTGAAGGAAGCGCCGAGCTTCGTGACGAAGCCGGAGGCTTTCATGGCCTCCGCCGACATCTCTACAAAGACGGACGGATCATGCATCGTGGAATAGACCATCATGCCGAGGCCTTCGAGGCCGCAGGCGCGGTAGTAGACGTCTTTCACTTCAAGGTAGCTGCCCTCGGAGTAGTCCGCGTGCATGACGCCGATGGCAGCGCCGGGGTTACCGGCTGTCTTCAGACCGAGGTCGGTCACGGTGCCGGTGTTGTAGCAGTTGTGAACGTAGCTCTGCTCATAGACTCTCGAGGAGCTGGCGTCGAGCTTGCCGACAAGACCGCCGATGCCGCAGTAGTACTTGTCACTGTGGCCGGTGATCGCGCCGGAGTTGTAGCTGTCGACGATGTAGCTCGGGCCATTCGTGGCATCGGAGCTGCTGCCGACCGAGCCGACGAGGCCGCCGACATAGCAGTCGCCGGTGACGGCGCCGGTGTTATAGCAGCGGGTGAGGGCGGAGCCGTAGCGAATTTCGGCAAAGAGACCGCCGATGGCCTGCTTGCCGGTACCATATTCCACAAGGCTGATGGCTCCGGTATTGCCGCAGTCCGTTGCCTTGGTGGACTTGACCTCGGCACCGAAGCCGCCGACCTTGGTGCGGGCGGTGATGGCGCCGTTGTTCGCGCAGGCGGTGTAGGTCGTCGTCTCACTCTTGGGCACGAAGCCGGAGACGTAGTCGCCGTCGGAGGTCACGCTGCCGTTGTTCACGCAGCGCAGGAAGTCTGCGTTCTTCACCGTACCGGCAAAGCCGCCGACATAGCTCCAGGGATAGGGAGCCGTGCCCTGCTTGGCCGTGACGGTGACGTCTGTTGTGACGTCCGTAAAGGAGACGTATTCCGCAGCGCCGACAAGGCCGCCGGAATAGGCATAGGAGTTGCGATAGTTCTCCGTGATGGAGAGCGTGCCGGTGAGCGTCAGGTTTTTGATCTCTGCCTTCTTGTCGGCCGTGCCCTTGACATAGCCGAAGAGGCCGAGGTACGGAGCGCCGATTGACTTGTCATCGGAATCGAAGGTGATGCTCATGCCGGTGATGCTGTGGCCGTCACCGTCGAAGCTGCCGGTGAACGGCTGCTTCAGGGAGCCGATCGGGGTCCAGCTTTCAACGCTCGTCAGGTCGATGTTGGCCGTCAGCTTGCCGCTGATGCCGGTCTCACCGCTGTTGACCTTGCTCGCGAACCAAAGCAGCTGGCTGGCGTTGCCGATGAGGTAGACACCGTCTTCATCCTGGCTGGGCAGGACGTCGAGCTCGAGGTTGGCCGTCTTCGTCTTCAGGCCGTAGTTGGCGCTGTCGAAGCCGTAGGTGTAGGAGAGGATGATGGAGGTCTGACCCTGTTCGATCGGGCCTTCCTGCCAGGTCACATAGTTCGTGATATCCCGCTCGAGACCGTTGGCCAGCTTGGCAACGACCTTCATGCCGGAGGCGTCGAACGTCTCGCCGGCCTTATAGGTCATCTTCTCCGGGTTTTCCGTGACCTCAATGGACAGAATCTTCGAGGTGATGGCCATCATGTAGCAGGAGTCGTTCTTGTAGTAGATCGTGCCGGTGCTGTCTGCGATGGTGGAGCAGATACAGTACTGTGCCAGCGGAGCCTGCGGCGTGAAGATCTCGCTGTAGCCGGAATCCGTGGCCGTCTTCGGCTCGGTCTGGCCCGGGCGATCCATCAGGACGGAAATGCCGCCGGGGGTATAGTTGTAGGGGAGGTAGATGAACACATAGCCGTCGCCCGCGCCGTCGCCGTCGAAGTCCTTGTCGACATAGGCCGTGGAGACCATGGCCGAGGTCTGCGGATAGCCGATGATGCCGTAGGAATAGGCATAGCTCATTTCGCCAGTTGCAGTATCCAGATCAATGACCTCGATGCAGTGGCCGCCGTTCTGGGAGAACTGGCCCTTGCTGCCGGAAACGCCGAGGTAGATGCGCCCGTTGTAGACGGACGGCGTGCAGGTGGACATGATGGCACCGGGCTTTTCCTCACTGGTGTAGCCCTCGGCGTCCTTGAGCGCCAGAGACTTGAAGTCCGTGATCTTGCCGGTTTCCCAGTCGATGGCGGCATTGTAGATGTAGCCGCCCTTGGACGTGAAGAACACGCGGTCAGAATCCGGGTCGTGGGAAACGTTGGAGCGGATATCACCCTTGCAGCCGTAGTGGGAGTCGAGCAGCTTGCCTGTCAGGCGGTCAAAGACCAGCAGGGCGGAGGTGTTGATATAGTCGCCCTCGCCGGAGCCATCGTCCGTGCCGACGATGCAGAGGTTATCCGTCACATAAGCGCCTGCCCAGTAGAAGCCGCCGACGCAGGCATAGGACCAGGAGGCGAGCTTGGCTTCATCCGTCTTCATCGGGTCCTCGTCCGTCACGGAGATGGCAACGAAGTTGCCGGGCTTGCTCTCGCCGTTCCAGAAGCCGACATAGATGTAGCCGTCGTGGTATGTCGGGGAGGTATTGGGCTGGCCGCCGAGCGGATCGGTGTAGATCCACAGGGATTCGAGCGTCTTGGCGTTGAAGGCCTGGATCTTGCCGCCGGACAGGCCGACAAAGATCATGCCGTCGGCATAGGTTGCCGGGTTGATGGAGAAGCTGGAGGTACCTGCCATCGTGCCCTCTGCGAGCACCTTGCCGGTGTTGACGTCGAGGCGCTTGATGGTGCTGCCGGTGTAGGTGATGAGGTCACCGTCCACCAGAATGGGGGAGCCGGGAGCGGCCGCCCAGCCTGTGCCGTACTTCGCAGCCCACAGCAGCTCACTGTCCTCACTTGTGTAGGGCGTGGGGGCGTTCGTGATGCCAAGGTGATTGCTGCCGTTGCGGAAGTTAGGCCATTCGGCGGGGAGATCCTTGACAAGGGTCGTGTTCTCTTCGGCTGCGGTCAGCGTGATCTTGAGCACTGGCTCGGCCGCGCTGGCAGTCAGGCTGCCCGACTTGCCGACATAGCCCTTTGCCGTTGCGACGTAGGTGTAGGCCGCGCCGTCCATCAGGGTATAGTCGCCGTTTTCATCCGGATAGATGCTGGTGTTGAACGAGTCATACATGACCAGCAGGGCGTTCTCCGGGTCAAGCTCTGCACGCACCTTGCAGATGGCGTGCTTCGTTGCCTTGACGGTGTAGGAGGTCGACAGGCCGTCTGCGTTGGAGACGACGACGGTCATGACGTTCTCGCCTTCCTGCAGGGTCCATTCGCCGGACTCCGCGCCGTTGTAGGTCACGGTGTAGCCGTCCTGATATGGCGTAGCGCTGAGCGTGATGGAATCTGCCGTCGTGTCGATGGTGTATTCCGCCGTGCGGTGCGAGAACGTCTCGTTCATGCGCGCGCCGGTCACGTTCAGGGCAGACAGGGTCGGAGTGCGGAACGAGGTGAGCGTGTAGGTCTGCGTATTGCCGTCAACGCCGACCGTCAGGGTGACGGTGTTCGGCTTGGCATCGCGGCTGAAGTTCGCCAGGCTCTGGCCGGAGGTCTTGCCGGACGTAATGGCCGTGGACTGGGTTTTGCCGTTATACAGATTCGTCCACTCGGCCTTGATGGTGGAGCCTTCCGGGGCATTTTCAGACAGCGTGGCCCACAGGAAGGCGCTGAAGCCGTCTGCATCGGGGACTGCAACCTGATATTCGGCCGTCTTACCGTCGAATTCCGGCGTGAAGGCATAGTCACCGGAACCGTTATAAGCGGTCAGACGGAGCGCGGACAGGTAGGCGATCTTCTCACCGCAGCGGCTGCAGATGCCGCCTTCGCCGACATTGTGGCCGAGAGCCGGAATCTCTTCCGCCTTCGTCTCGCCGCAGGCCGTGCAGGTGTAGGTCTTGGAACCGGCCTCGGTGCAGGTCGCGTCGACCGTTGCGGTCACTTTAAACGTGTGCTCGCTCTGGCCTTCGCCCAGCTGCTGCCAGGTGAGGACGGGGTAGCCGCTGTTGACCTTCTGCATGCAGGTGCCGTCAGCCTTGAAGGAAGCGCCGAGCTTCGTGACGAAGTCGGAGGCCTTCATGGCCTCTGCCGTCATCTCTGCGAAGACGGACGGATCGTGCATTGTGGAATAGTTCATCTTGCCGAGACCTTCGAGGCCGCAGGCGAGGTAGTAGACGTTTTCCACTTCGAGGTAGCTGTCCGTGGAATAATCCGCATGCATCAGACCGATCGCCGCACCGGCGTTGATCGTCTTCAGACCAAGGTCGGTCACGGTGCCGACATTGTAGCAGTTGTGAACGTAGCTCTGCTCATAGGTTCTCGAGGAGCTGGCGTCGAGCTTGCCGACCAGACCGCCGATGCCGCAGTAGTTCTTGTCGCTGTGGCCGGTGATCGAGCCGGAGTTGTAGCTGTCGACGATGTAGCTCGGGCCGTTCGCGGCGTCGGAGCCGCTGCCGACCGAGCCGACGAGACCGCCGACATAGCAGTCGCCGGTGACGGCACCGGTGTTATAGCAGCGCGTAAGCGTCGAGCCGTAGCCCATCTCGCCAAACAGACCGCCGATGCCCTGATTGCCGCCGTTGTAGGCTGCAAGGCCGATCGTGCCGGTGTTGTAGGAGTCGACCGTCTTCGTGGACTTTACGGCGCCGCCAAAGCCGCCGATCTTCGTGCGGCCGGTGATCGCACCGTTGTTCACGCAGGAGGTGTAGGTCGTCGTCTCACTCTTGGCCGCGAAGCCGGAGACATAGTCGCCGTCCGTGGTCACGGTGCCGTTGTTGACGCAGCGCAGGAAGTCTGCATTCTTCACCGTACCGGCAAAGCCGCCGACATAGCTCCACGGATAGGGGGCAGAGCCCTTCTTCGCGGTGACGGCAACGTTCGTCGTGATATCGGTGAAGGAAACATATTCCGCACCGCCAACGAGGCCGCCGGAGTAAGCGAAGGAGTTGCGGTAGTTTTCGGTGATGTCCAGCTTGCCGGAGAGCATCAGGTTCTTGATCTCCGCCTTCTTGTCGGCCGTGCCCTTGACATAGCCGAAGAGGCCGAGGTACGGAGCGCCGACAGATTTGTCATTGGAATCGAAGGTGATGCTCATGCCGGTGATGCTGTGGCCGTCGCCGTCAAAGCTGCCGGTGAACGGCTGCTTCTGGGAGCCCATCGGGGTCCACGCTTCGGTCAGCTCGATATTGGCAGTCAGCTTGCCGCTGATGGCGGTATCGCCGCCGTTGACCTTCGCTGCGAACCACTGCAGCTGCTTCTCGCTGGCGATGCCGTAGACGCCGCTTTCGTCCTGCGTGGGGATCGCGGGGTCCTTTTCACCGCAGCGGATGCAGGCACCGTCTGCGCCGAAGGTGTGGCCGAGGGCCGGAAGCTCTTCCGTGCGGGTCTCGCCGTGCACGCTGCAGGAGAACGTCTTGACACCGGCCGTCGTGCAGGTGGGCTCCGTCGTGACGACGCCTTCATTCCACTGACAGGGCTGTGCATCGCCGCTGGAGAGGACGATCTTTGCCGTTGCGGGGGCGTAGCAGGCGTCCTCCGTGCCGTAGTTCGGGTCATAGCCCAGCAGGTAATAGGTACCGGCCTTCAGCGAGGCCGTGTCGAGCGTGTAGCTGCTGCCTTCGCTCGTAAGCTCCCGCTGCTGTTCCCAGTTTTCATTGTAGAGCTTCACATTGAGACCGGTGATCGGCTCAAAGGACTCCGTGCCGCCGTCGGACACGGACTTGGTGTCATACTTCTGCGTTTCGAATGTGATCTTTTCACCGACCTTGGCGGTGTAGTCGTCCTTGTCAAAGCGGGCGAATGCGCCGTAGGTCCAGAAGCTCCAGTTGGAGAACATGGCCAGATCGATCGTGTCGTTGTCGGACAGCAGAATGTAGTCTGCCGTGGAGCCCCAGCCCGCAGACATCAGGGGATAGACGTGGTTGCGGTAGTACATGAGGTTCTCGTTATGGCCCCAGAAGTTCTGCATGTACATGGACGTGGCGCTGCCGGAGATGAGCAGCGCATTCAGCGTATCCTTATAGGAGCCGCCGAGCATGTCATTCACGCCTTCGCCGCTGCCGGTGAATTCCAGCAGGCCGGATGTGCCCTTGCCGCAGTCCTTCTCGGCCACGCCGAGGTAGTAGCGCTCGAGCATATAGATGTAGAGGTGCAGGAGCGTCGGGCGCTGCACGATCTCGTTGTCCGTATAGCTTCCGGAGCCGTTCTCCGTGTGGTAACGGTTAAAATCGTCCAGACCGTACAGGGACAGAGGGAAGTACGGGACCTTGACCTCCAGATGCGACAGGATGGTGCCGCCGTCGTCCTTACCGATGATCGGTGCGCCGTCGCTCGAGATGGTCACATAGACGGTGACGGAGGCCTGGTCGGTCTCGTCATAGCCGTACTGGTTCTTGCCGCCGTCCTCCACAGCCTCGACCGTGATGGGAACGACAACCTCAGCACTGCCGCCGCCCGTGCAGGTAGCGGTAATGCCGATGCGGAATTCCCCTGCCTCGGCAGAGGTGAACTGCAGCGTATTGTCCTTGATATAGACCTTATCGCCGTAATCCGCCTTCAGCGCGAAGCTGAGAGCGTGCCCGTTCGGGTCGGTGAACACCGTTCCGAGCGGGAGTTGGTACAGTGCGCCGACCTTGACGGGATCGGGCGCCGGGGTACTTGCCGTGATGTCGCAGTCCGCCGCGAAGACCGCGGGGACCATCGACAGAAGCATGGCAAGCACCAGCAGGATGCTCAGGATTCTTTTCATGCTGCTTTCCTTTCTTTTGGGGAAGCCATTGAGGATACGATTAGTGGCTTCCCGATTTTATTTATCCTTAGACCGTGTTCGGTCCAAAAGATCAGCGCAAAGCCCAACGGGCGGGCCGCAAAAAAACAGCCTGACAGGAAACTACATGGGAGCCATGGAGTTTTTGGCAAGCTGCTGCATCGTGGGGCGGGTCGGCGGCGCCCGACCCGCCCACAGGAGGAGAACACCCGGTCAAACGCAGCGGGAACGCATCCGCTGCCCCGAATCGGGTACAAAAAAACGGCTGAAAGGATAGATAGACTATCCCCTCAACCGATTCGGGCAAAGTAATGCATCACAGTAGGTCTTCTGGGTCGCGCATCCGGGAGCAAAGCCCCCACGGCCGCTGCTCTGCCTTCTCAGGGTTCCCCAATGACCGGCTTTCGCCGACGGGCAGCGGACTCAACGCTCACAGCGACGGTTATCCCAGAGGCGTATCGCGCCTCCCTCGGGGTATTATCCCCGTTCCCTTGTTTACCCGTATGCCTGACGGGGTCGCCCCGCGCCGTTGCGTACATACGGTCTCTGCAAGCAGAATATTCAGTTCATGCCGCACGGACTTCGTGCGGACTACTTTGATTATAGACCATGCGGGCGCGCCTGTCAAGCACCGAAATCCGTATTTTTTTAGCGAATGCGAAAACACACACCGGAACGGGCTTGACAAAAAAATCGGCCCTTGTTATACTGAGAGCAATGGAAGCTTCAAGTGCTTCCGCTGCCGTCCGGGCAGCGGGAGAGGATAGGGAACCGGGTGAGAATCCCGGACGGTACCGCCGCTGTATGCGCGGAGGCCGCGTGCAGGGCGAAAGCCGGTCATTGGGGAACCCTGAGAAGGCGCGCGCGGCCGTCGAGGCGTGAGTCAGAAGACCTGCTTGGGGAGGCTCTGCCCGCATGGTGCGGGAAACGGGGCATATTGTTGTGCGCAAATGCGGACGCTGCAACGATTGTTGCAGTGTCCTTTTTTCTGGGGGTCGTGCCATGAGACGGAAAACAATCTGGGGCCGGGTCTGCACGGCCGTGCTGATCCTTTCGCTTCTGGCCGGTGCGGTGGCTGTCGTGTTTACGGGCGGACGGGTGCGCCCGCCCGATCCGCTGCCGGAGCAGGCGCAGGTCCTGCAGCCGGACCGACAGGAGCGCGGCGGCAGCGGCGGCACATCGGACGACGTGCCCCTCACGCAGTCCCCGGAGCCGACGGAGCCGTCCGAAGAGCCGGACGAGACGGAAACGGCCGAGCCATCCACGGAGCCGGACGAGCCGACGGATGCGACGTCCGCCACGCAGACGACACAGACGCCCGAGCCGAGCGAGGAGCCGACGCGCAGCACCGGCGGCGGAACGGAGCCGACGGAGGAGCCGGGTCCTGCCCCCACGGAGGCCCCGGGCCCCGAGGAGCCGCATATCGTGACGGACCTTGTCAGCCGCGTCTGGCGCTCCGGCGAGCTGGACGGCGATACGCTGCGGTTTTATGCCTATGCTGCGGGCAGCGGAGACCTGAGCCTGCGGGTATATTATAAGGAGTCCGGCTCCACCGCAAACAACGGCACGCGCCTGCTGCCGTCGGATGACCGGAACTTCTCCGTCCGCCTTACCTTAAATCAGTCCTACATCTTCTCCTTATATCTATATCGCGACGGCCGCCGCATCGGCGATGCCGCGGTATACTATATTTCCTATCGCGCAAGGCTCGCAGACGACGATCAGCCCGAGATCGGCGATGCGCCGCCCGTCATCACGACGAGCCGCGACGGCCGGACCGACCCTGTCTCCGTGCAGACGATGACGTTCGTCGTCTGGGCGAGGACGGGCACGGACGGTTCACCGATCTACACGAGCCATCTGCAGGTCTCGATGGACGGCGAGCTGCTGACGAACCCGACCGGCAGCGCCGCGTCCGGCTATGAATATGTGCTGCGCTTTTCCGCGCCGCTCGTCGGCGATGAGCGGGAATACACGCTGCGCATCCTTGCGTGGGACGATGCCGGAAATTCCGCCATGCGCACCGTGAAGATCGTCTATCAGACGGTCTCGGAGGGCGACGACATCGGTGAGGCGACCATCCGCATCGACGCCACGACCGTCGGCCTCGGAATCGTCGACGAGGAGACCGTCCGCATCAAACAGGGCGACACGGCCGCGCAGACCGTGCTGCAGATGCTGGAGGACTGCGGCTATGAGGCAGGCTATGACGGCCTTGCGGAAAAGAACGGCGGCTTTTACCTTATGCGCCTGACGCGCGGCGACCTGCTGTATCGCGCGCAGGTGCCGGAGCGCCTCTGGACACTCATCCAGCGCGACGGCATCTCACTGACGGGTGCGCCCGGCCGCGACAGCCTCGGCCAGCACGACTACACCTGGGGCGCGGGCTGGATGTATGACGTCAACGGCTATTACCCCGGCAAGGGCCTGTCGGAATGGATGCTCGGCGACGGCGACGTGCTGACGCTGCGCTTCACGCTGGCCTGGGGCAAGGATATCGACGGCTTCGGTGCGACGGGCGGCGGCTACGGCGTGCTGTCCAGCTACTGCTATGTCTGGCGCGACGGGCAGGAGATCCCGCTTGGCCACGACTGGCAGGAGACGGCCCGTGTCGAGCCGACGGAGACGGAGGACGGCTATGCGGACTATGTCTGCACGAAGTGCGCCGAGACGCGCCGCGACGTCCTGCCGAGGACCGGAACGGTCGACCCGACGGTTCCCACGGAGCCGACCGATCCGACCGATCCGACCGATCCGACCGATCCGACCGATCCGACCGATCCCACAGAACCTGCCGACCCGACGGAGAACGAAAACGAGAGGAGCATGTTCCTTGAAACGAATGCGGAATATTCTGATCCTGCTGCTGTGCGCTGCACTGCTGGCGGGCTGCGGCGCAAGATCGGCGCCTGCAAAGGCACTCGAGGGCTGCCGGGCACTGCTCGGCGTGCGCGAGGGCTTCCTGGAGGACCGCGCAGCGGAGCTGGCGGGCAGCTCCATCGGAGACTGGCTTGCCATGGCGCTTTCGGCCTGCGGAGCGAACGAGAGCTATGACGCTTACCTTGCCGCACTGGAGCAGCATGTCACGGAGCGCTATGCCGAGCAGGGAACGCTTGATGCGCTTATGGCGACGGAGTATTCCCGCACGATCCTGACTGTCGCCATGCTCGGCGGCGACCCGGCCGCCTTCGGTACGCGGCCGGACGGCACGACCGTGGACCTGCTGAACGACGGCGTGTGGAATTTTGCGGGCGAGCTCGGCGCGCAGGGCCTCAACGGCCTGATCTTTGCCCTGCTGGCGGTCGATGCCGGGACCTATCCGGAGCCGGAGCGGGCGAAAAACACGCGCGCCGGGATCGTGGAGGCCATCCGCGCGGCGCAGGAGCCGGACGGCGGCTTCGGCCTCGTTTCCGGCGCCTCGGAGGCAGACCTGACGGCCATGGCCCTGCAGGCCCTTGCGCCCTACGGCCGGGACGAGACCGTGGAGCGGGCGCTTGCATGGCTGAAGGATCAAATGCAGCCGGACGGCACCTTCCTGGCCTACGGTGAGCCGAGCGCCGAGAGCTGCGCGCAGGTCCTCCTTGCGCTGGCAGCGCTCGGCATCGATCCGGAGCAGGAATTCGGCAGCGTGAACCCCGAAACAGGCCTTACAGAATTCCGGAAGGCGGACGGGAGCTATGCGCATCTGCTGACGGACACGGAAGGAAATCTCATGGCGACGGAGCAGGCCATGCTGGCCCTCTGCGCGCTGGAGCGGCTGCCGGACGGCGGCTGCGTATACGAATCGAAATATCGGGAGGCGGCATGATGGAACAGAAACAATATGAGCTTGCGGCGCAGGTGCTCCGCGAGGTGCAGAAGGTCATCCTCGGCAAGCGGGAGATCGTGGAAAAGGTCCTGATGGCCGTGCTGGCGCAGGGCCATGTGCTGCTGGACGATGTGCCCGGCGTCGGCAAGACGACGCTGGCCATGGCCTTCGCACGCGCGCTCGGGCTGGAGACCCGCCGCGTGCAGTTCACGCCGGACACGATGCCGTCGGACATTCTGGGCTTCTCCGTCTATGACAAGCAGGCGGGGTCCTTTTCCTACCAGCCGGGCGCGGTCATGACGAACCTGCTGCTGGCGGACGAGATCAACCGTACCTCCACCAAGACGCAGGCGGCCCTGCTGGAGGCTATGGAGGAGCGCCGCGTGACCGTCGACGGGAAGACGCATCCGCTGCCGCAGCCGTTTTTCGTGCTGGCGACGCAGAATCCCGTCGGCTCGGCCGGAACGCAGCTCCTGCCCCCGGCGCAGCTCGACCGCTTCCTGCTGTGCCTGAGCATGGGCTACCCCGACCGGGAAAGTCAGGTGGAGCTGATGAAGGAGCGCCACCACGCCGACCCGCTTGCGCAGGTGCGCCCCGTGACGGATGCCGCCGCGCTCGGCGGCCTGATGGATGCCGCCGCCATGACGTTCGTGGCAGACGCGGTCTATGATTATACGGCCCGCCTGCTTGAGGCCACGCGCTGCCATGAGAGCCTGCAGCTCGGCCTGAGCCCGCGCGCCGGTCTGGCCCTGTGCCGCGCGGCCAAGGCGCGCGCGTTCCTGCATGCGCGGGACTATGTCCTGCCGGAGGACGTCGCGGAGGCTGCGCCCGATGTCTGTGCCCACCGCCTTGTGCTCGCTCCGCGCGCCCGCCTGCATGACGAGACGGCGCGGTCGGTGCTTGCCGAAATTCTCGAGCGCGTCCCGCAGCCCGCGGTGCGCGAATTCAAAAGCTGATGCGGAAGCGAATGCTGCGCGCCTGGCTGCTGTGGCTGCTGGCGGCGGCCTGCTGTGCGCTCGCCTTTGCTTTTACCCATGCCGGGGCAGCGCTGGCCGCGCTCTGCGTGCCGGTGCTGGCGGCGCTGGCGGGATTCGTCGTGCTGCGGTGCAGCAGGCTGCCCGCGCTTTCGCTCCGGCTCCCGGCAGGCGGCCGGAAGGACGGCGAGATCGCGGGCGAGATCGTGGCCTCCCGCCGCGCGCCAGGCCGCGTCCTGTGCCGCATCGAGGTGCGCAATGACCTGACGGGCGAAACAACGGAATTTTTCGCGGAGGAGCGCTTCTCGTTCCGCGCCGAACACTGCGGCCGCCTGACGGTCCACATCCGCAGGGCCTGGCTCCTCGGCCTGCCGGGCCTGTTTGCCCGGAAGATCCGGACGGACGCGGCGGCGCATGTCACGGTCCTGCCGGATACGTTCCCGGCCTCCGTCCATGTGACGATGCCGGAGGTGCAGAGCCCGGACAGCGACACCAGCAGCCCGGACCGCCGCGGAAGCGACCTGACGGAGCCGTTCCGCCTGCGCGAGTATGCGCCGGGCGACAGTCTTCGCCAGATCCACTGGAAGCTCTCGTCCAAGCTCGATCGCCTCGTGATCCGCGAGCCGGGCATGCCTGCGGCGCGCACGCTGCTCGTCTTCTGGGACCGCAGCGGGGATGCCGCCGCGCGCGATACGCAGGCGGAGGCTATGTTCTCCGTCTGCCAGAGCCTGAGCGAGCAGGGGTATGCCTATCAGCTCGGCTGGCCCGAGGGCGGCACGGTCCGCTTTGCGGAGGCTGGCTCTACGGAGGAGCTGCTGCGAAACCTGCCGCTGCTGCTGCGCGGCGGCGCGGAGCCTCTGCAGGAGACCGGGGCGCTGCGCGGATTCGGGAAAATTCTCTATTTCACGGCCTCGCCGGACCCGGTCTGGCGCAGCCTGACGGCGGGTGCGGAGCCGGTCCTGCTGCTGTGCGGCGTGCCGGAGCAGCCGGATGTCCGCTGCATCTGCTATACCAAAGAGGACTATGCTGCCGCGCTGCAGCAGCTGGAGCTTTGAGCATGAAACGAACGAACGGTTTTCAACTGGAACGTGCCCCTGCCGGGGGGCAGACTTTGCCGCCGTGGGCGGCCGCGCTGTGCGGCGGCCTGTGCGCTGCGGGGGCGCTGACGCTGCTGGCGGGGTCCTTCCCCGTGCTGCCCGCGTGGGCGGCCCTGCTGCTTGGCCTGCTGCTGGGGGCCGGGCTTGCGCTCCTGCCGCAGCGGGCGTGGCTGACGCCTGCGCTCTGCGGCGCGGCGGCGCTGTTCTGCCTGTGCGCCTTTGTGCCCGTCACGGCGGGCCTGCGGCAGCTGGCGGACTGCGTGCGCCGCTGGCTGACGGCGCGGACCGGGTACATCTATTTGACATCTTCTGGCGGAATGCGGCAGGGCCTCTGGGCCTTCCTGCCGCTCGGCTTTCTTTCGGCGCTGGCCTCCGGCCGCTGCGCCCGGCGCGGGAGCGTATGGTTTGCGGCCGTTTCGCTGCCTCTTGCGGCGGTCGGCTGCGCCATTGGGCTGTTCCCGTCGTGCTGGGGTCTGCTGCTTCTGGCGTGCGGCCTGACGGCTCTGCTGCTGTTCCGCACGGACCGGGGACGGACGGCGGCCCTGCTGCTTGCGGGCTGCCTGCTGCTCAGCGCGCCGCTCGGACTTCTCTCCCTGCCCGAGAGCGGGGCAGCGGCAGCGCTGGCCAGCGGGCTGCATGCGCTGCGCTATGATGCGGCGGCCAACTCCATGCCGGAGGGAAAACTGCACGATCTTTCCGCGTGGGAAAAGAACGGGACGCCCGCGCTGCGCGTGACGATGGAGCAGCCGCAGCGGCTTTACCTGCGCGGCTTTGTCGGCGAGGTCTACACGGGCCGGAGCTGGCAGCCGCTCGATCCGCAGACGCTGGCGGACGAGGCCGGGCGCTTCTATTGGCTGCATGAAAAGGGCTATTATGCCCAGAGTGCCGTTGGGACTGCGGCGGTGCTCGCCGGGCAGACGCAGGTGCAGACCGTCACGGTCACGAACCTGTCTGCCTGCGGCGCGCAGGCCTATCTGCCGACGGGCCTTGCGGACAACGCCCTGCTGGAGCCGGACCGCATCGGCGACCGCGCGGCGAAAGCGCCGGGGGAAACGTATTCCTGTTCCTGCGCCGTCGGCGGCCTGCGCGACTGGTATGCCGCGCAGCAGGCGCTGGCGGACGATCCGGACGGCGCGGCGCAGTGGCTCACGCTGGACGAGGGCTACCGGGCATTTGCCGAGGCACAGTTCCTTGAGCTTACGCCGGAGGCGGCCGGAGCCGCGCAGGCACTGCTGGGGAGCGAAATGCAGGGGAAGACCCTGCCGGAGATCCTGCAGGCCATCCGGCAGACGCTCACGGAGCACTTCGTCTATGACGAGAGCGTCTCGACGCAGAACGGGACGCAGGACTTTTTCCAATATGTTCAGTCCGTCACCGCGCGCGGCTACAGCGTGCACTATGCGACGGCCGCCGTGCTGATGCTGCGCTATTGCGGCGTCCCGGCGCGCTATGCCGAGGGCTACTACCTCTCCGGACAGGATGCGGTCTCTGGGGAGCAGACGTTTGAACTGGATGAGACGCACGCCCATGCGTGGGCGGAATATTATCTGACCGGCGTGGGCTGGGTCCCGTTTGAGGTCACGCCGGGCTATGTAGAGGCCGAGGACCTCGGAGCAGGCGGCGAGGCGGGTGGAAAGCAGTATAAAAACACGCAGCTGCCGCCCGTCGTGGAGCAGCCGGAGCAGCAGGCCCCGCAGGAGGAGACGCAGCGCAGCTTCCGCTGGTGGCTCGCCGCGATCCCGCTTGCCGCGGCCCTCCTCGCGCTCGTCCTGTGCCAGCTCTGGCGCAGACGCCGCCTGCACCGCCGGATCGCGGCCATGGCGGCGGACGAGCCGCGCGAGGCCGTGACGCAGCTCTATGGCTACGCCGTGTTCCTGCTGGCGCGGACCGGCGCGGCCCCGCCCGCAGGGCTGGAGCAGGCCCGGCAGGACAATGCCGAGGCCATGTTCAGCGGCCACGATATTCCAGCGGAAAAGGCCGCTGCCATGCAGCGCTTCGTGCAGGAGGTTCTGCAGGCCTGCCGGAAAAAACGCAATCCGCTCCAACGGTTCGCGGACCGCTGGTTCCATATCTGGTATTAGGTTTGAAGGAGGCAATGCTTATGAAGTCCATTCGATTTCTTGCCCTGCTGCTGTGCGCAGCGCTGCTGCTTCCGCTCGTGCCCGTGCATGCGGCGCAGAGCGGCGGGAGCTTCTATCTGACGGCCTCCACGGCCGGGCAGACGCTCATTGAGCCGGTCGCCGTGCCCTATACGGCCGGGCAGACCATCCGGGATGCCCTGCGCGGCAGCGGTTATGCCTTCGGCGGCATCGATACCGCGTTCATCACGGACATCGAGGGCGTCGCGGGAAACTTTACGGTCTATTATGACGGCGGCGCGTATTCGCTCGATGCGATTGCCAGCCCGGAGACCGTGACGGCCGTCGTCTTCTCCGAGCGTGAAAGAGGCTTTCCGGCCCTGCTGGACGCCGTGACGGAGCTTGGCCGCTTCCGGGAGCGCACGGACCATGTGCAGAATTATCCGGCGGCGCAGCAGGCCTATGCGGCGGCGCTGTCCGCCCTGCGGACGGCGGACGAGGCGGGCCTGACGACGCTTCTTGCCGCACTGCGCAGCGCCGTGGCGGAATACGAGGCCATTCTGAACGGCACAAAGTACCCCGTGACCTTTACGGACACGGCCGGGACGGCCGCGCAGCTCACGCTGACGGACAGCTACGGCAATGTGACGCAGGTACAGGGCCTGCGCGCCGAGGTCGTGGCAGGGGAGTACACGTTCAGCCTGTCTGACGGCGGCGCGAACCGCGTCGACGGCACGCTGACCGTGGCAGGCGCGGTGGAAAAGCAGGTCACGCTGCCGACGGGCGACTGGTTCGGCACGATCCGCCTCCACAATGCGTCCGGCGCATCCGCGGGTGCCTATCCCGGCACGCAGGATGAGAAGACCCATACGGCACAGTTCCGCGTGGAGGACTTCCGCACGCTGGCCTATCTCTATGCCGAGCGCGGGGTGGATGCCCCTGCGGACGCGGCGCTCTACAGCTGCTACATCGGCCAGAACGGCAAGGACTACGGCGACGGCAGCCAGCCCTCGAACCGCAAGAGCTGGTCGAGCTATCAGACGGCGCTCGTGTCGCTGCTCACGGCCGGGATGACGGACTGCGAGGTCCGGCTCGAGGCCCGCAGCGCCTCCGGCGCGGATACGCGCATCCAGTCCTATATGCTCCGTCTGCATCGCGTGCCGACGCTGGCGTCTCTTGCCGTCTACGGCGAGGGAACGCGCCTGCCGCTGGACTTTGACCCGGCCGGGACGGACTATGCGGTGACGACGGTCTCCGACCGCCTGGCGATCGAGGCGGCTCCGTTCGACACGGAGGGCTATTCCGTCACGGTGAACGGCGGCACGTCCGCAGAGGTCCCCGTCGGGACGATCACGGTGCAGGTAGCCCACACGAACGGAGAGCGCACCGCCTATACCATTGCGGCGACGAAGGTCGACTCCGTCGAGGTGCGGATCACGGTGCCCGCGGGAACGGACACTGCCGTCTTCAATGCGGCGGACAGCGAGATCGCGCCCGTCGGCAGCGGGACCTACCGCCTCATCCCCGGCGAGCGCTATACCTGGATCACGACAAAGCAGGAATTCTATCATGCGGCGGGCAGCTTTGAGGCCGCTGCCGGTCTCACGGTGCAGGCGTCGGAGCCGGACACGACGGACCGTCTCAGCGCGCTTGCCTCCTACAGCGCGCGCAATCCGCAGAACGGTGTGAGCTATGAGAGCGACGTGCCGTTTTCGGCGGCGCAGCACCGCTATACGCTGACGGTGCCGGATGCGAACTCCACGTTCTATCTGCAGGCGACCCCGACGGGCGGCTATGCCGTGAAGGCGCGCTACCTCCGCCAGACGACGAAAACAGGCACGAACGGCACGCAGGCGGAAATCAACGTCACGGCGACCGTCGATCCCGCGAAGACCGCCACGGCCTGCGGCCAGAGCCTTGCGGCGAGCGGCTATTCCAACACCGTGACGCTGCGCCTGAGCCGGACGGCGGGCAGTGTGGAATATTATCAGGACTACACGCTGCTGCTGCGCCGCCGCCTGACGCTGGGCGGGCTCAGCGCCGCCGTGGACGGCGTAACGCTGAACCTGCTGAATGCGAAGGGCGAGGCGCAGAGCTTTGACCGCGATGTGACGGAATACTGGACGCGCGTCGACGTCAGCGCCCGCACGCTGGACTTCACTGCCTCGTTCCGCAGCCTGCCGACGGAGACGAACCCGAACAGCGGCGGCTATCTTGCGGACATCAACGGTACGACGTATGCGGAAGCGCCGTCCGCCGCCCTGACGCTCGATCCGGAAAAGACCGCAGAGGATGTGACCGTGACCGTGCACCATGCAGACGCGGCGGCGCTCCCGGCGACCTATACGCTGCATGTGCAGAAAACGGAGCCGACGATCGTGACGTTCGTGACGGAGCCAAAGGATGCGACCGTCTTCCTGACGAATGAGCAGTCCGGGCGGCGCGCGGAGCGGGCCACAGACGGCAGCTTCGCCCTGACGCCGGGCGACCGCTACACCTATACCGTGACGGCAAAGGGCTATGTCGGCACGACCATCCAGCATTACACGGCCCCGGAGCAGGCGGAAACGGTCCGCGTCACGCTGCAGAAGGCGGCGGAGAACACGGGCCTGCAGCAGCTTCCTGCCCAGTGGCCCTCGTTCCGCGCGGATGCCTATAACAACGGCGTCATCGACGCCAGAACGCCCGTTTCCTCGGAGAATACGGTCCTCTACTGGGCCACGCAGCTCGGCAGCGGCTATTCCTCCGATGCCTGCGGCTGCCCGATCATCGTGGATGACTGCCTGTATACCTACGGCGGCGAGACGATCTACAAGCTCGACAAGCGCACGGGCGAGGTGCTTGCGCGGGGCAAAATGGACCACAAGTCCAGCTTCGCCATCAATTCGCCGACCTATGCCGAGGGCATGATCTTCGTCGGCCTGGCAAACGGCTGCGTGCAGGCGTTCGATGCCGTGACGCTCGAGTCTCTGTGGCTGTACGAGGACCCGCTCGGCGGCCAGCCAAACTGCCCCATCACCTATGAGGGCGGCTATCTCTACACCGGCTTCTGGAACCGCGAGGACGGCAACGCAAATTTCGTTTGCCTGACCGTGACGGATGAGGACCCGGCGAAGACGGATGAGA
>OGXL01001027.1_pt1 | contig 24063 bp, 24 predicted proteins | sample 1576311 | NCBI WGS metagenome assembly OGXL01 (sample SAMEA3541564, study PRJEB24748) | human gut metagenome | biome: human gut; feature: human-associated habitat; material: faeces | place: China | collected 2012 | reverse complement strand
GCGAAGATAGTACATTGTGCGAAAATAGCTCGTTGCCAGTTCCTTCTTTTTTTTTTATGTTTTAAGAATTTTCCCCTAAGTGGTTTTTTATTTTCATATAATGAAAGCTTTTACATATTTAAAATAATTAGTCTAAACTATCCCTTGAGGTGAATATAATGGAATTAAGTATTTTGTTAATTCAACAAATATGTCAATTATTTATTATGATCTTTTTTGGCTTTTTGCTTGTAAGAGGTCGAGTTTTAACAGCGGAAAATAGTAAAGTATTATCTATTTTACTTTTATATGTTGCATGCCCTTGTGCCATTATCAATTCTTTTATGATTGATTTTACATCAGATAAGTTGATTGGTTTAGGAATATCTTTTTTAGGGGCTATTTTAGTACATATCATTTTTATTCCACTTGCTAATTTATTTGGAAAAATTTTTGGTTTTACACCTATTGAAAAAGCAACACTTATTTATTCAAATTCTGGTAATTTAATTATTCCTTTAGTAGGAGCCATCTTAGGGAATGAATGGGTCATCTATTCAAGCGGTTATATGGTTATACAAACTATTTTATTATGGACACATGCTAAAAGTCTTGTTTGTAATGAACCATCATTTGATATAAAAAAGATTCTATTAAATATTAATATTATTGCTATCATTATTGGAATTTGTCTTTTTATGTTTCAATTACAATTACCATCTTTACTTGTTGATACTTTTTCTAAAGTAGGAAGTATGATGGGACCATTAGCAATGATTGTTATTGGAATGCTTATTGGAGAAATGGATTTAAGGAGTATTTTTGTAGAAAAGAGAACATATTTAATTTCTTTATTTAGATTAGTTGTCTTTCCATTAATTATGATTCTTATTTTTAAATTTACAGGTATGTCTCGTTTAACAGTTGATGCCGACAAAATTTTGTTGATTACAATTTTAGCTGCATCTGCACCACCGGCTGCAACGATTACACAATTTGCACAGCTTTATAATAAACATCCAGGATATGCAAGTATTATGAATGTGATGGGAGTTATATTTAGTATTATTACAATGCCACTCATGATTATGATTTACCAATTATTATAAAAAGGTAGAAATACCTTTTTATTTATATATTAATAAAAGGAGTTCAAATGAAAAAAATATTATGTGTTTTGTTATTATTTGTAATAGGTTGTACACCTAAAACAACAATGATTGAAATTCAAAAACATGTCTATGTAGAAAAAGAATTTAAAGACAGTTGGTTAGAAATGAATGAATTTGGAGATAGCTATATTAAGGAAGAACTACAAGGAGGGTATGGTTATTCATATGATGATCAATATTTAGAAATTTTTTTTAATTCAGGTGGTAAAATTGAGCTTTATAATTATAGTATAAAAAAAGATAATTTGATCATTTCAGGCGAAATGATTCCTCCTGCAACTATTCGTTTAGTTCATCCACATCTTGAGAATGTCACGAGTGAAGGGGTAATTATTCATGAATTAGGACATTATTTTGATGAAAAGTATCATTTTAGTTCTTCTAAACAATTTATAAAACTTTATAAAGAAAATAAAACATTATTCAAACAAAAGACAAAAAAAGAATATTTTGCAGAATGTTTTAAAGAATATGTTGGAAATCATCAAGAAAAGGTAAAACCTTTTCAATCTTATATGGAAACAATTACTAAAAAAATACGACAAAATAATAAATGACTCATGCAAAAAGCGTGACTTATGGGTAAAAAAACGATATAATGTGTCTAAAAAAGAAACTAATAAATAGGTTTTGATTAATGATATAAATGCTTTTTAAAATATGATAATATGTTATGGTGAGGTGAAAATGATGGATGATTTTATTAGACCGCCAAAAAAAGAAGTAAAACAAGAAACAAAACAAAGACCAATCAAAGAAGTTTTAATTGTTATTTTGATTATTGTTTGTCTTGCAATTGGGTATTTTGCAGGCTATGTTTCAAAAAAGAATGTTATTGTTAAAAATACAAATGATAGCAGTATTATTAATGAAGTTTATGATACTTTAGATAAGTATTGGGTAAATACGAATGATCAGGATGTAAATTTAAATACCTCTGCTATTGAAGGAATGGTTGCAGGATTAAATGATCCTCATTCAAGTTATCTAACAAGCAAAGAAGCTGTTGAATTTAATCAAACAGTTGCTGGAAATTATCAAGGCATTGGTGTAGGTTTTTCTATGGTAGAACAAGGGGCCATGATTACTAAAGTATATAGTGATTCACCAGCAAGTAAAGCAGGCTTAAAAGTTGGCGATATTATCACGAAAGCAGATGGAAATGAATTAGCACAAGCAAGTACTGATCAAGTAAGAGACTATGTGCGAGGTGAAGATGGAACAGAAGTTACATTAACGATTTTAAATAATCAAAAAACAAGTGATGTGACAGTTACAAGAGGCGCATTAGATACTTCTGCTTTTTATGAAATAAGAAAACAAGGAAATGTATCTTTTGGATATATTGAATTATCAACTTTTGGAACAGATACCGCTAAGCAAGTAGAAATAGCCTTAGAAATGTTTAAAAAGAAAAATATTCAAACATTAGTTATTGATTTAAGAGATAATGGTGGAGGCTATTTAACAGCTGCTACAGATATTTTAGATTTATTCTTTACTTCAGATGAAGTAATTTATCAAATGAAAGAAAAAAATAGTGCAGCAAAAAAATATTATGCAGAATCAGATAAAAAATATGAATTTGAAAATGGTTATATTCTTGTAAATGAAAATACAGCAAGTGCTTCTGAATTAACAGCAGGAGCTTTACAAAGTGAAAAAGGATATCAACTTATTGGTAAAACAACTTATGGAAAAGGAAGTGCACAAACTCAAAAAACGCTTTCTGATGGATCAGTTTTAAAGTATACGTATGCTAAATGGATGATTCCTAATGGAACATGTATTAATGGAAAGGGTCTAACACCTGATGAAGAAGTTGATAATGTTTCATTATCAGGAATTACAACAAAAGATGTAAAAGAAACCTTAAAAGTTGATTGTGTAAATACACGTATTAAATCTATGCAAAAGATGCTCAATATTTTAGGATATTCTGTTGATCGAGAAGATGGTTATTTTTCAGTTAATACACAAGCAGCATTACAACAATTTGAAACAGATAATCATTTAAATGTAGATGGAGAGTATAGTCAAAGTGATAAACAAATGCTGGTTGCAAGAATGATGATTTATATCAATAATCATGAAAATGATAAACAGTATGATCAGTTAATGAAAATCATAAAATAAGGTGGTGAAACTATGTCTCAGTTTAAACTCGTTTCTCCTTTTCAACCAATGGGAGATCAAGTTCAAGCTATTCAAGAACTTGTAGATGGTTTAAAAGCAGGTAAAAAGGAACAAGTCTTACTTGGGGGAACTGGAACAGGAAAAACATTTACTGTTGCTAATGTTATCAAAGAATATAATAAACCAGCGTTGGTTTTAGCACATAATAAAACATTAGCAGGACAATTATATTCAGAGTTAAAAGAATTTTTTCCTGAAAATAGAGTAGAGTACTTTATTTCAAACTTCGATTTTTATCAACCAGAAGCTTATATTCCAGGTAGAGATCTCTATATTGATAAAAATGCAAAAACAAATTATGAAATTGAAATGTTGCGTTCAGCAGCAATGAATTCACTTATTGAAAGAGAAGATGTCATTGTTGTTGCTTCTGTTGCTTCTATTTATGGACTTGGAAATCCTGAACAGTATAAAGAAATGATTTTCTCATTACGTGTTGATCAAGATATTGATCGTAGAGAATTATTGACATTTTTAGTCGATCGTCAATATCAAAGAAATGATATTGAACAAACTAAAGGAACTTTTAGGGTTCGTGGTGATGTTATTGAAATTGTTCCAGGACATAGTGAAAGTTATTTGATTCGTATTGAATTATTTGGAGATACAGTAGAACGTATTTGTGAAGTAGATCCCCTTACAGGACATATTTTAGGTTCTTATAATACGTATACTATTTATCCTGCTTATGGATATGTTACGAAAAAGGAACAAATGTTAAAAGCTTGTGATACGATTTCTAAGGAATTAGAAGAACGATTACAGTATTTTAAAGATGAAACAAAGCTATTAGAGTATGAACGTCTTGATCAAAGAACGAGACATGACGTGGAAATGTTAAGAGAAGTGGGAATGTGTCCAGGAATTGAAAATTATTCACGACATATCGATGGACGAAAAGCAGGTCAAAGACCTTATACATTGATTGATTATTTTCCTAAAGATTTTTTACTTGTCGTAGATGAAAGTCATGTTATGCTTCCACAAATTAGAGGAATGTATAATGGGGATCGTTCTCGTAAAGAAACATTAGTAGAATATGGTTTTAGACTTCCAAGTGCTTTGGATAATAGACCACTTGTTTTTGAAGAGTTTGAAGATTTGATTCATCAAGCTATCTTTGTTTCTGCAACGCCAGGTGATTATGAACTAGATAAGGTTCATCATCAAGTTGTTGAACAAATTATTAGACCAACAGGGCTATTAGATCCAATCATAGAAGTAAGACCTATTGATGGTCAAGTAGATGATATTATTGATGAAATTCATCAACGTATTGAAAAAAATGAACGTGTATTGATTACCACACTTACTAAAAGAATGGCAGAAGATCTCAGTGCTTATCTTGTAGAACTTGGGTTAAAAGTTGCTTATTTGCATAGTGATACTAAAACATTAGAAAGAACAGAAATTTTAAGAGATCTACGTCTTGGAAAATATGATGTTTTAGTGGGTATCAACTTGTTAAGAGAAGGGTTAGACTTACCAGAAGTTTCTCTTGTTTGTATTTTAGATGCTGATAAGGAAGGTTTTTTAAGATCGGAAAGATCATTGATTCAAACTATTGGACGTGCTGCTAGAAATAGTCATGGTAAAGTTATTATGTATGGTGATAAAATTACTGATTCTATGCAAAAGGCCATTGATGAAACAGCAAGACGTCGTGAAATACAAGAAAAATATAATAAGGAACATGGTATTATTCCTCAAACAATCAAAAAGGAAATTAGAGAAGCTATCCATGGACAAGAAAATGTGGATGAAGCCATTTCTCTTGTTAAAAAGGGTAAGAAAGCGAAGAAGAAAGATAAAGAAACACTTATTAAAGAACTTGAAAAACAAATGAAAGAAGCAGCTAAAGCACTTGATTTTGAAAGAGCAATGGAACTTAGAGATATGATGTTGGAGTTGCAAGGTGAAGTTTGAGTTTAATCATTTAGAAAAAAGTGTTTTAGATTCTTTATCTAAAAAGGGTCGAGTTTATCTTGTAGGTGGTATTGTTAGAGATATGGTGATGTATCAAAAGGTGGATTACCATGATGTAGATGTAGAAATCTATGATCTAGAAATAGATGAGATTATTGATATTTTATCTCAATATGGAAAAGTAAACGAGGTAGGTAAAAGTTTTGGTATTTTAAAATTGGATTGTTTACCAAATTTTGATTTTGCTTTACCTCGTATTGAAAGAAAGAAAGGACAAACACATCGAGAATTTGAGGTAGAAGTTCATAAAGATTTAGATATGAAAACAGCATGTTGTAGAAGAGATTTTACAATCAATGCAATGATGTATGATTATCAAAATGGAAAGCTGATAGATTATTATCAAGGACGAGAAGATATTAAAAATAAATGTTTAAAAATGGTTGATGAAAAAACATTTTATGAAGATCCTTTAAGAGTATTAAGATTAGCTCAATTTATGTCTCGTTTTGAATTTCAAGTGGATTTAAAAACAAAAGAGATTTGTCAAAAAATGGTCAATGAAGGAGTTTTACAATATTTATCTTTAGAACGAATTCAACAAGAATATAATAAGTTATTGATGTCTTCACATCCATCAACGGGTTTAAAATTCTTATTAGAACTCAATGCTCTTATTCGTCCTTTAGAAACATTAGTAACATGTCCTCAAAGATTAGATTTTCATCCTGAAGGAAATGTGATGAATCATACTTTATTAGTTGTTGACTTAGCTGCTTTATGTAAAGATAAAACAAGTTGGCCACTTGCTTTCATGTGGAGTGCTTTACTTCATGATATAGGAAAACCATTAGTAACAACTCCTGAAGGAAAAGCACCAGGGCATAATGAAAGTGGTGTAAAAGTTTTTAATCAATATTTTAGTCATTTTTTTACAAATAAAAAAATGAAAAAATATATTCGTACAATGATCTATTATCATATGCATTTGATGAATATGGTAAGAAATCAAAGTAAAGATTATAGTTACTATAAATTATTAAAAGGAATAGAAGGAATTTTTCCTTTAAACGATTTAGTATGTATGTCGAAATGTGATAAGTTAGGACGACTTGCAAATCGTCCAGAAACAATTTCAACATTAGATACTTATGTTGAAGAAAAGGTTTCAAGATGTGGAAATCATGCATTAAAACCTTTTGTGGATGGTAAACTCTTAATAGAATTAGGATTTAAACCTAATCAAGATTTCAAAGAATTACTTGATTGGGCCTATGATTTACAAATGAGAGGGCATGACAAAGAAAGTGTTATCCAATTATTGAAAGGAAGAAAAGATGGAAGATAAATTAATTATTCGAGGAGCAAGAGAAAATAATTTAAAAAACATTAATATCGATATTCCTAAAAATAAACTTGTTATTATGACAGGTCTTTCTGGTTCAGGGAAAACATCTTTAGCTTTTGATACAATTTATGCTGAAGGACAAAGAAGATATGTAGAATCACTAAGTGCTTATGCAAGACAGTTTTTAGGCAATATGGAAAAACCAGATGTTGATGCGATTGAAGGTTTATCACCTGCTATTGCAATTGATCAAAAAACAACTTCTAACAATCCACGTTCAACTGTAGGAACAGTTACAGAAATCTATGATTATTTAAGATTGTTATATGCACGTGTAGGAAAAGCTTATTGTCCTAAACATGATGTTGTTATTGAAAGTCAAACAATTAAACAAATGGCAGATACGATTGACCAATACGCTGATGGCGATCGTTTAATGGTTGTCGCAAGAGTTGTTAAAAGAAAGAAAGGAACTTTTAAAGATTATTTTGCGGACTTATTAAAAGATGGTTATTTACGTGTGGTTGTTGATGGACAAAATTACATGTTGGATGAAGAAATTGAACTTGATAAAAATAAAAAACATGATATTGATGTCGTTATTGATCGTATTATCAAAAAAGAAGGTTATCGTAGTCGTTTAGTAGATTCTTTAGAAGTCGGTTTGAAACTAACGGGTGGAGAAGTCATTGTTCAAAACTTAACAACAAAAACAGAAGAACTTTTTAGTGAACATCTTGCTTGTCCAATTTGTGGTTTTTCTGTTCCTAAATTAGAACCACGTTTATTTTAATTTAATAATCCATTAGGAGCTTGTCCGGATTGTCGTGGATTAGGGATTAAAAATGAAGTGGATGATGATTTATTGATTCCAGATTGGAGTAAATCAATTAATGAAGGTGGACTTCGTTATTTTAAAACAGCAGTAGGAACAAATCGTATTGAATGGCAAAGATTTTTAATTCTTTGTAAGAAATATAAAATAGATTTAGATAAACCATTAAAAGATTTTACAAAACAAGAATTGAGTTATATTCTTGATGGTTCGAGAGAACCTATTAGTTATGAAATCGTATCAGATAGTGGAAATGTCTCACGTACAACAAAATTTATTGAAGGTGTGAGAACATTAATTGCAAGAAGATATGAAGAAACAACTTCAAAATGGTCAAAAGAATGGTATGCATCCTTTATGTCAGAACATACTTGTCCTACATGTAAGGGAAGAAGACTTAATGATCAAGTTCTTTCTGTAAGAGTCGGTGGTTTAAATATTGCTGAATTTACAGAACAATCGATTGGGGATGCTTTACATTTTATTCAAAATATAAAATTAACAGACTATGAAATGAATATTGCTCGATTAGTTGTTAAAGAAATCAATGATCGTCTTACATTCTTAAATAATGTTGGTCTTGGTTACTTAACACTTGCTAGACGTGCAGGAGGATTATCTGGTGGAGAAGCTCAACGTATCCGTCTAGCAACTCAAATTGGAACACGTCTTACGGGAGTGTTATATGTTTTAGATGAACCATCTATTGGTTTACATCAAAGAGATAATGAAAAGCTTATTAAATCTTTACAAGATATTAGAGATTTAGGAAATAGCGTTCTCGTTGTTGAACATGATGAAGATACAATGAGAGCTTCAGATTTTATTGTTGATATTGGTCCAGGAGCTGGTGTTCATGGTGGACAAGTCATTTGTGCAGGAACACCAGAAGAAGTTATGAATTGTAAAGATTCTATTACAGGACAATATTTATCTGGAAATAGAAAGATTGAAGTTCCTCAAAAACGACGTAAAGGGAATGGCTTATTTATTGAAGTCAAAGGGGCTAAGGAACACAATTTAAAGAATATTAATGTTAAATTTCCTCTTGGTAAATTCAATGTCGTTACAGGAGTATCAGGAAGTGGTAAATCAACATTAGTGAATGATATTTTAGGAAAATCATTAATGAGATATGTTTATCAATCAAAAGAGAGACCAGGTTTACATAAAGAAATCTTGGGAATTGAAAATATTGATAAAGTCATTGAAGTTTCACAAGATCCAATTGGAAGAACACCACGTTCAAATCCAGTAACTTATACAGGTGTCTTCGATGATATTCGTGATTTATTTGCACAAACAAATGAAGCGAAAATGAGAGGTTATGATAAAGGAAGATTCTCATTTAACGTTAAAGGTGGTCGTTGTGAAGCGTGTCAAGGTGATGGACTAAAGAAAATTTCAATGCACTTTTTACCAGATGTCTACGTTCCTTGCGAACAATGTGAAGGTAAACGATATAATGAAGAAACTTTACAAGTGACTTATAAAGATAAAAACATTTATGATGTTTTAGAAATGACAGTAGAAGAAGCGTTAGATTTCTTTGATAATTTACCAAAAATTAGAAATAAGATCCAAACACTTTATGATGTTGGTCTTGGTTATATTAAACTTGGTCAAAGTGCAACAACTCTTTCTGGTGGAGAAGCTCAAAGAGTTAAACTTGCAAGTGAATTACAAAAGAAGTCAACAGGGAAAACGGTTTATATTCTTGATGAACCAACAACTGGATTACACAGTCATGATGTTGCAAGACTTATCGATGTTTTACAACGTATTGTTGATCAAGGAGATACAATTATTGTTATTGAACATAATTTAGATGTTATTAAAGTAGCAGATCATATCATTGATTTAGGACCTGAAGGTGGAGCTGGAGGAGGAACAATTGTTGTTACAGGTACTCCAGAAAAAGTAGCAAAGTGTGAAAAAAGTTATACAGGTCAGTTCTTGAAATCAATGCTTTAAGGAGAAAAAAGATGAAATCAATTACAGTAGAAAAATTATTAGGGAATAATAAAAATTATCAACAAGTTACAGGAAATGAAGAATCTTTAAAAAGAGTTATTTTAACTGGTGAAATCAATCGACCAGGTTTTGAATTAGCAGGATTCTTTAAACATAGTGACTTTAGAAGAATTATTGTCTTTGGTGATAAAGAAATGGCTTTTATTGCTGAGATGACAGAAGAAAGACAAAAAGAAATCTTTCCGTGTTTAATTAATGAAGAAGTACCTTGTATTGTAATTTGTAAAGGACATGCTTGTCCTGAAGTATTAAAAAATATTGCTGATGAAAGAAACTTTCCAATTTTTCAAACAGAAATGATTACAGGTGTTGTATCAAGTGAACTTATGAATACCTTAGAAGAAAAACTTGCAAGAGAAACATTAATGCATGGTGTTTTTCTAAATATTCATGGTAAAGGTGTCATTATTAAAGGGGATAGTGGAATCGGTAAATCAGAAATTGCTTTAGAACTTGTTAAAAGAGGCCATTTATTAGTTGCTGATGATGCTGTAGAACTTTATCGTATAGGACAAAAAATCGTTGGTAAAGCACCTGCTGTTCTTGCTAATTTATTAGAAATTAGAGGAATTGGGGTTATTGATGTTTCTAAGATGTTTGGTATTTCTGCTATTTTAGATAGAAATGATGTTGATTTGGTGATTCAGCTAGAACGTTGGGTACCATCACGTGAATATACACGTGTAGGGGTTGAAGAAAATGATATTTCAGAAGATGTTTTAGGAATTAAAATTCCTAAAATAGTTGTTCCTGTATCAAGTGGTCGTAGTATGTCGGTTATTATTGAAGCGGCAGTTATGAATATGCGTTTACGTGACGTAGGTATTGATTCAAGTAAAGAATTTGTTGAACGTATTCTTAAAAATATTGTTCATAATAAACAAGAACAATGAGATTTTTCCCAAGTTTTAATACCTTTATAGAAATTGGACCACTTTCTATACAATGGTATGCAGTTTGTATATTGACAGGTGCAGCAATTGCTTATTTTTTAGGGCAATATCATTTTAAAAAATTAGGTTATTCAAAAGAAATACTTTCTGATTATGTTTTTGGTTTATTATTTGTAGGAATCATTGGTGCTAGAATTTGGTATGTGATTTTTATGTGGAATGAATTGTATGCCAATAATCCGATGGAAATCATTATGATCAATCATGGAGGACTTGCTATTCAAGGAGGACTTATCACAGGACTTATTTATAGTTATTTCTTCTTTAAAAAAAGAAATATTTCATTTCTTGTTGCAGGGGATGCCATCATGCCAGGTGTCCTTATTGCCCAAGCATGTGGGAGATGGGGAAACTTCTTTAATCAAGAAGCTTATGGAAGTGCAGTTGATTTAAGTTTCTTAAAAGCACTTCATTTACCACAGTTTATCATTGATAAAATGTATATTCATGGTCAATATTATCAACCTACATTTTTATATGAATCCTTAGGATGTGTGATTGGTTTTTTAATTATTTTCTTTATTATTAGAAAGTACCAACAAAAACAAGGAATTCAATTTTTTACTTATTTTATTTGGTATGGAGTTATTCGTTTTTTCATAGAAGCATTTAGAACAGATAGTTTATATGTTTTTGGATTAAAAACAGCACAACTTGTTTCTATTGTATTTGTTATTGTTGGTTTAATAGGATTTATTTATTGTCATTTTAAAGGACAAGATGTATTGGAGGAAAGATAGTGCATAAGACTATCTTTTTTTTGTAAAATAGATATAATAATTTACATTAAGGAGAAAAGTATGAAAAAAGCAATTATTTTTGATTTAGATGGAACACTCTTAAATACAGATTTATTAATAAAAAAATCATTTATACACACATTTAAAAAATATAAACCAGGTTATACTTTAAGTGAAGAAGAACTGCTTTCATTTTTAGGGCCTTCTTTAAAAAATACCTTTAGTCGATATGTAGAAGAAGATCAAGTGGATGAATTAATTCAATATTATCGAGAATATAATCATGCACATCATGAAGATTATGTCACAATTTATCCATATGTTGAAGAAATGTTAAAATATTTAAAAGCACAAGATTTTCCTCTAGCTGTAGTTACAACAAAATATAAAGAAGCAGCTATATTAGGATTGGATTTATTTAATATAACACCATATTTTGATGTCATCATTGGAGAAAATGATGTGAAACATTCAAAACCTGATCCTGAAGGAATATTATGTGCATTAAAAAAATTAAATTGTCAAGAAGGTTATTACGTAGGTGATAATGTAACTGATATTCAAGCGGGTAAAAATGCGGGAATTAAAACAGTAGGAGTGAAATGGTCACCTAAAGGATATGCTCTTATAGAAAAAGAACATCCAGATTTGTTAATTAATGATTATCAAGAATTTATAAATTATATAAAGGAGAAAGAAAAATGTTAGATTTAATAATTATTGGTGCTGGACCTGCGGGGTTAAGTGCTTGTTTATATGCGAGTCGTGCGGGATTAGATGTTTTAATATTTGATAGTGCAGCTCCAGGTGGTAAATTAAATGTTACTGCCCAAATTGAAAACTATCCTGGACTTAAACCAACACCAGGCCCAGAAATTGCTTTTACAATGTATGAAAGTGCCTTGAGTTTTGGAGCAAAAATGGAATATGGTGAAGTTTTAGATATTAAAGATTACGGAGATTACAAAGAAGTTATCACTGCTAAACAAACATATCAAACAAAATATGTTTTAATTGCGACAGGTACAAAAGAAAGACAAATGAATCTTGAAAAAGAAAATGAACTTGTTGGACGTGGAATTTCTTATTGCGCTGTCTGTGATGGTCCTTTCTTTAAAAATCAAGAAGTTGCTGTTATCGGTGGTGGAAATTCAGCGCTTGAAGAAGCAATGTATCTTGCAACATTATGTAAAAAAGTACATTTAATTGTAAGACGAGATGTTTTTAGAGCTGATAAAATTATTCAAGACCGTTTATTAAAAAGTGAAAATATTGAAGTTCATTTTAAAAGGAAACCAGCTGAGATTTTAGAAGAAGATAACAAAGTAAAAGGTCTTGTTTTAGAAAATAGTGAGACAGGTGAAAAAGAAGCATTAATGATCAATGGTATTTTCCCATTTATTGGTTTGGATCCTATGACACAATGTGCAAAGTCATTAGGAATTGTTAATGCAGAGGGGTATATTGACGCTAATGAAAATATGGAAACAGCAGTTAAAGGAGTTTTTGTTGCAGGAGATGTAAGAAGTAAGCAATTAAGACAAGTTGTTACGGCTACAAATGATGGTGCTATTGCTGGACAATACATTGCTTCATTAAAATAAAAGCTCAGATGGTCACATCTGTCTTTTATTTAGAGATGAATTTTGATAGAATAGATACGAAAATAGAAAGGGGAGGTATTATGGATAAAATTGAGATTGTCATTGTTACAGGTATGTCAGGTGCTGGAAAAACAACTGCAATGGCTGCTTTTGAAAATATGGCTTATTGTTGTATTGATAATTATCCTATTGCCTTGTTAGGGGCTTTTTCAGAATTTTTAAAAGATAATACGAATTATCAAAGAATAGCCATGGCAGTAAGTTTAGCTGATGCACCAAAAGCTATTCGTTTTTTAAACAATGTAGATTGGTTAAATGTATCAGTTGTTTTCTTAGATTGTGATGATAATATTATTTTAAAAAGATATAAAGAAACAAGAAGAACACATCCTATCTTGATTTCTAATAAAGCTTCTACATTAGTTGAAGCTATTGAATATGAAAGAAAATTAGCAAGACCTATTTCTAAAGAAGCAAATATGGTTATTGATACAACTCATTTAAAAGGAAATAAATTCCAACAACTATTAGAAAATCAATTTAATCATCAATCTATAGATCCATTTAGAATAAGTTTTGTATCCTTTGGATATAAACATGGAATTCCTAAAGATGCAGATTTACTTTTTGATGTGCGTTTTTTACCAAATCCTTTCTATATAGAGGAACTTAGAAATCTTACAGGAAACGATAAAGAAGTTTATGATTATGTAATAGATAAACCTGAAACACAAGTCTTTATTCAAAAAATGACAAACTTACTAGATTATTTATTAGAAGAATATGATAAAGAAGGAAAGACACATGTTGTTATTGGTATTGGATGTACTGGTGGACAACATCGTTCAGTGAGCTTAACAAATTATTTTGCAGATCACTATAGTCAAAAGTATCATGTTCATCGTCTACATAGGGATGCTGTTCATTAATGAAAGTATCATTTGCTAGACAAGTTAAAGAGGAAGTTGTTTTTAATGATTTTGATATTTGTTGTCAAAAAGCTATTTTATCAGCAATTATTAAAGTCAATGGAACACTTTCTTTATCAAATCAAGGTTTATTACTTACAATAAGAACAGAAAATGCAAAAATAGCATCTAAAGTTCATAAAATGTTAAAAGAAGTGTATCATCCTCATATAGAGTTTCTTGTTTCTAGAAAAATGAAATTACAAAAAAATAATGTCTATATTCTTAAAGTCTCAAAAGCAAGAGAAATCTTAGATGATTTAGGTTTAATGAATGGATTAGGTTTCCATACACTTCCTGATAAAAAAATAATTCAAAAAGAATGTTGTAAAAGAGCATTTTTAGCGGGTATCTTTTTATCTGGAGGATCTGTGAATAACCCAGAAACCTCTAATTATCATTTAGAGTTATCTGTTGATGAAGAAGAATATGCTTTATTTATTCAAGAATTAATGAATTATTTTCATTTAAATGCCAAAATGACAAAAAGAAGAAACAAATATGTTATATATTTAAAATCGGCAGAGAAGATAGGAGACTTTTTAAGAGCCATTGGTGCGAGCCAATCGGTGATGAATTTTGAAAGTACTCGTATTGATCGTAGTATGTCAAATACTGTAAATAGATGGAATAACTGTGATATTGCTAATGAGGTCAAATCAATGGCTTCTTCTAATAAACAATTAGAAGATATCAGTATTATTGAGATGTTTATGGGACTTGATATGCTTGATGAAAAAACAAGAACTGTTGCTTTGATTCGTAAAAAATATCCAGATTATACATTAAATGAATTGTGTAATGCTTATCAAGATGAAACAGGTTTGACGATTAGTAAATCGGGATTGCATCATCGTTTTAAAAAATTAAGTGAACAAGCAGCACAATTAATGCAAATGCAAAATGAATAAAGATATTCACATTTTATTTGGTTTACGAATTAAAGAATTAAGAGTGAGAGCACATATCTCTCAAGAAGAACTTTCATTTCGTTCAGGATTATCTAAAAATTATATTTCAGATGTTGAAAGAGGGACAAGAAATATTTCCTTAAAAGCTATTTCAAAATTAGCAGATGGTTTGAAAGTAGAAGTGAAGGAATTATTTAATTTTTCTAAATAGGAGTAAAAAAATGCCAATTTATCAAATTATTTTAGTTATTGCAGTTGTTATTTTAGTTTTAAGTTTATTATTAAATTTATTATTCAGTCCTATTACATGGATCATTATTGCTATTCTTGTGATTTATTCTTTTATTAGAAGATACTTATATGAAAAACAATTGAAAGAATATAATGAAAGAATTGAAAAAGAAATCGCAGAGAAAAAAGCTGCTTATCAATCAGGTCAAGCTTACCGTAATGGGAGTGACGATGTTATTGATGTAAATTATGTAGAAAAAGATGAAAATGAATAAAAACTATTGACATCTAATTCATAGAGGTATACTATGGTACCAACAATACAAAAAGACATTGAAAAGGAAAGTAATTTATCGAAAATGCCTAGAGAGTTCTTGGTTGGTGGAAAAGAAACATGGAAGATAAACGAAAATGGCCTTGGAGTTGCATACCGACCCAAGATCTTGGTTAGGCTATGACGGATTCACCCGTTAAAGTGATAGAGTATGATGGTACTCGATGAGGAAATAATTGTGAGGTTATTTTAAATTAAGGTGGTAACGCGAGGTAACTCGTCCTTTGTATAAAGGACGAGTTTTTTGTTTGTTGTATTGTAATAAAAGAAAAAGGGGAAAAGAAAAATGAAAAAGGGATTAAAATTATTATTATCAGCAGCATTTGCATTATCAATTGCAGGATGTGCTAATGGATCATCAAACGATGATAAAACAATTAAAATAGGAGCAACAGCTATACCGCATGCAGAGATCTTAAATGATGTCGTTAAAGATGAGTTAGAAAAAGAAGGTTATACATTAGAAGTGACTGAATTTACAGATTATGTAACACCTAATACTTCATTAGAAGATGGAGATTTAGATGCTAACTATTTCCAAACATTAGCGTATTTAAAAGAACAAAATAAAGAAAGAAAATTACATTTAAAAGCCGTGGCCGGTATTCATTATGAAGCAATGGCTCTCTATTCAGAAAACTTAAAATCATTAGATGATTTAAAAGATGGAGCTACAATTGCTGTACCAAACGATGGTTCAAATGAATCAAGAGCACTTGCTTTACTTGCTAAAAATAACTTAATTGAATTAAACGATGATACACTTTATACAACATCAAGTATTACATCAAATCCACATAATTATAAAATCGAAGAATTAGAAGCAGCCAACTTATCAAACAACTTACCAGATGTAGATGTTGCTGTTATCAATGGAAACTATGCATTAGAACATAATTTAGGAGATAGCGCAAACGTTTTATTAACAGAAAGTTTTACAGATGAAGAAGCACAACCTTATATCAATTACTTAGTAGTTAAAGAAGGAAATGAAAACACTGCTAAAACAAAAGCTTTAAAGAAAGCATTACAATCTAAAAAAGTGAAAAACTATATTAAAAAATATAAAGGATCAGTGAAAGATGTCTTTACAGATCCAACAAAATAAGGAGATTTAAAATGAGTGTTATTTATTTAGCGGGAGGATGCTTCTGGGGCGTTCAAAAGTATTTTGACCAATTTGAAGGAATTATTAAAACAACAGTAGGTTATGCCAATGGACGTACAGAAAATCCAAAATATGAAGATGTTAAAGCGGGGAAAACAGGACATGTTGAAACGGTAAAAATTGAATATGATGAAAGTCTTCGAAGTTTAAATCAAATATTGGATGATTATTATAAAATAATTGATCCTACTTCTTTAAATAAACAAGGAGAAGATGAAGGAATTTCTTATCGTACAGGTATTTATTATACAAATGAAAGTGACTTAGAAATTATTCAAAATAAAACAAATGAAATTCAAAAAAATTATCAAGAAAAAGTGGTTGTTGAGATACAACCACTCGATAATTTCTATGAAGCAGAGGAGTATCATCAAAAATATTTAGAAAAGAATCCCCAAGGATATTGCCATATAGGAAAATGTTTCTTTGGTTGAGAGGAAGAGGTTTATGATTGAAATTCAAAATTTATATAAAAGTTATGGCTCTTTAGAAGTGCTCAAAGATATTTCTTTTAAGATAGAAAAAGGAGATATTTTTGGAATCATTGGACAAAGTGGAGCAGGTAAGTCAACATTGCTACGTTGTTTCAATGGTCTAGAGAATTTTCAAAAAGGAGAAGTGATTGTTGATGGACAAGCAATTTCATCTTTAAATAAAAAACAAATGAGTGATATTCAAAAAGAAATGGGTATGATCTTTCAAAACTTTAATCTTTTAAATAGATTAAATGTTTATGATAATATTGCTTTACCATTAAAGTTTTGGAAACAAGATCCTCATAGTTTAGAAAATAAACAGAGAATTGAAAAACTTTTGAAATTGGTGGGATTAGAAGAAAAAAGTCAAGCTTATCCTCGTCAATTAAGTGGAGGACAAAAACAAAGAGTAGCGATTGCTCGAGCACTTGTTTTAAATCCCAAAATTCTTTTATGTGATGAAGCTACATCAGCATTAGATCCACAAATTACAAGAGATATCTTAAATCTATTATTAAAAATCAACAAAGAGATGAATATTACGATTGTAGTTGTCACACATCAAATGGAAGTTATTAAACAAATCTGTAATAAAGTCGCTTTTCTTAAAGATGGACGTGTTTTATCAGTGGGTAAACCGGAAGAACTTTTTGTGGCACCAAATCAAGAAATTCAAAAATTTGTGGGCGATGATATTGAAATTCTGCCACAAACTGGTAAAAATATTAAATTATTCTTTACAAATAATAATTCCAAATCACATACGATTACACAACTTGCTAGAACACTTGATATCAACTTTGATATTTGCCAAGGAAAACTTGAAAACTTTAGAGGTTCCATGATGGGAAGCCTTATTATCAATATTGATGAAAAAGATCTACAAGCAGTAGAAAATTATTTAGATCAAGAAAAAATTACATGGGAGGAAATTGTATGAGTGATGTTATTTTAAAAGCAACGTATGAAACGTTATATATGGTCATTGGATCAACTTTCTTTGCTGTTATTTTAGGTTTTATTCCTGCTATTATTTTAACACTCACAGCACCTGATGGATTAAAACCTAATAAAGTTATTTATACAATTTTAGATATTCTTGTTAATATTTTTAGAAGTTTTCCATTTGTAATTTTAATGGTCATCGTAATACCTCTTACACGACTTATTGCCGGTAAAGCGATTGGAACGACAGCAGCTCTTGTGCCACTTACAATTTCAGCTATTCCTTTTGTTGCTAGAGTCATTGAAAGTGCATTAAGAAGTGTTGATGTTGGGTTAATTGAAGCAGCTAAATCATTTGGAGCCAGTGATTTTCAAATCATTTATCGTATTTATTTAAAAGAAGCAATTCCTGCTATTTTATCAGGAATTACGCTTACAATGATTAGTATTATTGGCTATAGTGCAATGGGTGGTGCCTTAGGGGCAGGAGGACTTGGAGATATAGCGATTCGATATGGCTATCAAGCCTACAAGATTCCTTATCTTGTTGTTACAAGTATCATTCTTATTATCTTTGTACAAATTATCCAAACAATCGGCAATCATTTATATAAAAAATTATCTTAAAAGACCAAAGCGGTCTTTTTTTATGATATGATGAAAAAAAGGAGGGGGAGTATGAAGTGTAAATATTGTGGGGTAGAAATTGGTAATAGTTTAGAATGTCATTTATGTGGGCATAAACAAATTGGGAAAACAACGTGTCCAGTATGTTCAAAACTTATTTATCCTTATCAAGAATATTGTTCTAATTGTGGAAGTCCTACAATTTATCGTAAGTCTGAGCCAATAAAAAAAGTAACCCCTGATACAAGTGTACATAGTGAAGCAAGTCATAATTATCATACAGTTTCTGAAAGTTATGATTATAAAAAGAATGCCTATGATTATAAAAAGCCTTTTAAAGATTTGAATAAGTATGTACCCATTCAAAAAAATAAAAAAACGTTTAATCATCCAAATGTAAGAAAAAATAAACGAATTGTTAAAATAATTATAGGAATTATTGTTGCTTTTAATTTAATTATTCCGATTGCAGGAGCAATTATTGGATTCATAGGAGATAGTTTAGAAACAGATGAAACGACATCTTTTGATGATAGTGGAAATAGTTCATTAACAGACTTTAACATTCAACAAGATACATCACGCAGTGATTATAATTATAATTTCCAAAAAAATAGTGGTGGAGTTTATATTTATCAAAATCATCTATATCTAGCAACAGGAGATCAACTTCTTAAATATGATTCAACACTTGAAAATAAAGAAGTTTTAGAAGAAGGAAGTTGTGATCATCTTTATGTAGATGATCGAGGTTATTTCTATTTACAATATGGAGATTTGATTTTTGCAGATCATCAAAATAATAAAAAGACTTTATTAAATGATGCTTATGATTGTTATGTTCTTGATCAATCTATTTTCTATATTCAAAATGATAATTTATATTGTTTAACGATAGATGATCAAATGAATAAAGTAGATAATAAAAAGATCAAAGAGAATGTAAATCATTTTAGTATTGATGATCAAAGCCAACGTATTTTATATGAAAATTTAAATTATAAAAATCAATTAATTGATTTTAATGGAAATGTTTTGAAAAAAGATGTTGATAGTTATGATGATTGTTATTTTTCTAATGGTTTATTATATTATCGTACTTATCAAGGAATCTATTATGTTGATTTAGATACACAAGAGGAAAAAGGACTTAAAGAAGTTGATAATATTTATCGTTTTGCACTCGCAAGAGATGAAGCAAATCAACAAGATATTGCTTATGTAGAAAGCTTTGATGATCAATTGGATGCATATGTAGGAGATGAGCAATATGCTATTTACGATGATGCAAGAGATTATTTTGTTGCTGGTCAATATGTTGTTTTTTATGCCTATGATGATGATTATAGTCAACATTATTTTATTGGAAATAGTGAAGGAATGTATACATCAATTGGAGAATGACAATTTAGTCATTCTTTTTATTTTATGACTGTGGTAGAATAAGGTCACTAGGAGTGATAAGAATGTATTGTAGTCAATGTGGAACATATGTCGAAGATGATATGCTGTTTTGTCCTCAATGTGGAAAACAGCTTCAACCAATAAAAAAAGTATGTATTCGTTGTCATCTCCCTTTAAGCGAAGATGAAGAAATTTGTCCTGCCTGTGGAACAAGACAAACACAAGAGGAAGTTGTTGAAGAAGAGGATCCTTATAAAGGATATTGGAAAAAGCCAATTCTTTGGATACTTTCAGCTGTTTTATGTTTATCAGCTGTTTTTCTAGGAAGTTATATGACAAGTCATCCTTTACAATCAACGTCAAGTCAAGAAAAAAATTATGTCTTAGAAGGCAAAGTGAGTACGTATAATGTTTCTGCTAATAATCAAGCAGGTGGCCAATATCTAAAAGATAAACAACATCTTTATTATGTTATCAATAATCAACTTTTAGTAAGTGATTTAGATGAATTAGAAACAAGTGAAGTATTGATAGATGATTGTGTGGGCTATTTAAGTATTGAAAATCATGTTATTTATTATCAATTAGATCAAGATCATGAAAGTTTATATCGTTATTCATTGGATGATCAAACAAATCAAAAATTAAATGATGAAACATCTTATGATATTACAATAGATGGAAAATATATTTATTATTTAGCTAAAAATGATGAACAATATGCTTTAAAAAGAATGACAATTACAGGTGAAAATATTGAAACACTCTATGAAAAACAATGTACATTCGCTCTTGATAACAAAGATTTATATCTTACTGATAATTCACAAATTATAAAAATCAATAAAGAAACATTAAAACAAGAAACAATTAAAAAAGTAGAAAATAGAGCCATTGCTTTAGTCAATAATAAAATTGTCTATGCGACAGGAACCCAACTTAAAATGATGAGTTTAAATGGGAAAGATGATCAGATTTTATTTAAGAATATCGTTGTATCAGATTTACAAGTTTTAGGATCTGATTTATTTACCAAAGGATATGTTCAAGAAAGTGGAGTCAAATATATTGTTTTCAATATTAAAGGGCAATATAAAGCTTTAAATGAAAATACAGCACAAGAATTTGAAAATTTACAAGATGCATAGGAGAATAATATGAAAGTATATGAAATATTAGAGGCAACAAAAGGTATTTTAGTTTCTGGAAATAAAGAAGATGAGATTTGTTTCTTTAGTCAAGATAGTAGACAAATGAAAAATGGAGGAATGTATATTCCTTTAAAAGGTGAAAGATTTGATGGACATGATTTTATTGAAAGTGCTTTTCAAACAGGAGCAACAGCAATTATTACCGCTAAAGATGTAAGTTATCCAGATAAAATTGTGATTAAAGTAGAAGATACTTATCAAGCTTTAAAAGATATGGCCATTTATTTAAGAAGTCATCGCCCTGTAAAGGTTGTGGGAGTTACAGGAAGTGTTGGAAAAACAAGTACACGTGATATGGTCTATAGTGTTGTTAAACAAAAATATAAAACTTTAAAAACAGAAGGTAATTATAATAATGAAATAGGTCTACCATTAACAATTTTAAGATATCAAGATGAAGAAGTCATGGTCTTAGAAATGGGGATGAATCATTTAAATGAAATGTCAAGATTATCTATGATTGCTCATCCTGATGTCTCATGTATTACCAATGTTGGAACAGCACATATTGGTGAACTAGGAAGTCGTGAAAATATTTTAAAAGCAAAGTTAGAAATTACTGATGGTATGAAAGATCAATCCACTTTAATTATTAATAATGATAATGATATGTTACAGACTGTTGATTTACCTCGTTTAAATGTTGTAAGAGTTGGAAAAAATGAAGGGGCTTCTATTCAAGCAAGTGATATTGAATTATTTGAAGATCACAGTACATTTATTGTTCATTATCATGATCAAAGTGAAAAAATTTGGGTTCCTGTTCAAGGAGAGCATAATGTTTTTAATGCACTAATTGCGATAGCGGTAGGTATTGAATTAAATATTTCTTTAGAAGATATTAAAAAAGGAATTCAAGAATTTAAATTAACGAAGAATCGTATGGATATTCTTGAAAAAAATCATAAAACAATTATTGATGGAACATATAATGCAAGTGTAGATTCAATGAAATCAAGTATTGATGTTCTAACAAATTATAAAAAACGTAAAGTTGCTATTTTAGCGGATATGTTAGAACTTGGAGATTATAGTCAACAACTTCATGAAGAAGTGGGAAACTATGTTGCTACTAAAGAAATAGATGTGTTGATTTGTATTGGAAAAGAAGCAAAGTATATGTATCAAAAAGCAAAAGAAAAAATGAAGAATGTTTATTATTTTACTTCTAATCAAGAAGTTATTGAACAATTAGATCAATTTTTAAAGAATGATGATGTGGTTTTAGTTAAAGGAAGTCACTCTATGAATTTAAAAGAAATTGTAGAAAAGATATAAGTTATGAAAAAAAAGAAAAAGTTAAGATTAAAAAGACCCTTTCAGTTAATTCTTGCAGCATTATTGTTTTTATTGGCTTTTTCATTCTTTCAACTTATAAAAAATCAATTTAAACAAGAGAATCCATTGGTTTCAACTCAGGTATTGAATTATGAAGATTTAATGCTAAAATATGCTAGAGAAAATGATATAGAAGAATATATAGAATTATTACAAGCGATGATGATGCAAGAATCAGGGGGGCAGGGAAATGATCCTATGCAATCTTCAGAATGTGAATTTAATACACAGTTTGAAAAGAAGCCCAATGCCATCAATAATCCTGAATATTCCATTCAAGTAGGTATTCAATACTTTGCAAAGTGTTTAAAACAAGCAAATGTGACTTCAATAAAAGATGAAAAAGGCATCTTTTTAGCCTTACAATCTTATAATTATGGTATTGGATATATTAAATATGTTGAACAAACTGACAAGCAATACACTTATCAAAATGCTATAGCGTTTTCGCAAAAATGTAAAAAAGAATATAATGTATCCGTCTATGGAGATAGTAAGTATGTATATCATGTTTTACGTTATTATACAGATACTTCTCTTGTTGATGATTGGTTAGAATTATATCGATAAGGAGATTATTATGAAACAAAAATTAATGGTTGTTTGTGGCGGACAATCGAGTGAACATATTGTTTCTCGTATGTCTTGTACTTCAGTAATGAATAATTTAAATAAAGAAAATTATGATGTGACTTTAGTAGGAATTGATCAAGATGGTTCTTGGTATATTTTAGATCAAAATCAAGAAGATCTTGCTAAAGATATATGGCTAGACAATGCAAAAGCTCTTCAAGATGTTTTTGGTTTATTAAAACAACAAGATGTTGTTTTACCAATTTTACATGGAGCCTTTGGTGAAGATGGAACAATCCAAGGTTTATTTGAACTTGCTGGAGTTCCTTATGTGGGATGTCGTGTTTTAGCTTCAGCAGTATCTATGGATAAAATCTATACAAAGAAGATTTTAGAAACAGCAGGGATTCCTCAAGTAAAATCCTTATATGTTAAAAAAAGATATGATGGAAAACTTGTTGTTGTCAATAAACAATTTGATGAAATTGAAGATATTGAAAAAACAGTGGAAGAAGAATTAGGATTCCCATGTTTTATTAAAGCAAGTCGTTCTGGATCAAGTGTAGGATGTTATCGTTGTGATCATAAAGAAGATTTAATGACTAAACTTATTGAAGCTTCAAAATATGATCGTCATATTGTCGTTGAAGAATGTGTTGATTGTATCGAACTTGAAACGGCTGTTTTAGGAAATGATGATCCAATCGTTTCACGTGTTGGACAAATCATGCCTCATGGTGAATTCTATACTTTTGAATCTAAATATGAAGATGAAGAAAGTAAAACATGTATTCCTGCTTTAGTTGATCAAGAAATTCAAGATAAGATTCGTGAATATGCTTTAAGAGTATTTAAAGCAGTTGATGGACATGGTCTATCAAGAGTTGATTTCTTCTTAGATAAGAAATCAAATCAAATCTATTTAAATGAAATCAATACTTTACCTGGATTTACAAAGATTTCAATGTATCCACAATTAATGAATGATTTTGGTATTTCTTATAGTGAATTATTAGATAGAGTCATTAAACTTGCTTTTGATAAATAATAAAAAAATATTAATTTAATAATATATTTTAAATTATTGAAA
>OGXL01001011.1_pt1 | contig 24240 bp, 27 predicted proteins | sample 1576311 | NCBI WGS metagenome assembly OGXL01 (sample SAMEA3541564, study PRJEB24748) | human gut metagenome | biome: human gut; feature: human-associated habitat; material: faeces | place: China | collected 2012 | reverse complement strand
CGCCGACCCTCTGCTTGTAAGGCAGATGCTCTGAACCAGCTGAGCTAAACGCCCGTACACTTCCGTTTCAAAAGCGATGCAAAGGTACGGCATTTTTTGAATTCTGCAAACATTTCATGTATTATTTTTCAAGAAAGTTTTTGCGCAATAAAGAAAAGCTCTGATTATCAACAAATAATACAAAAAAGTTTTTTTTCTCACAACTTTCACTTCGTCCAGTCTGTCTACCAGATAAAGCAACTTATTTACGAATCACCCGTGCCGGATTCCCGACTGCAACACTGTCGTCGGGAATATCTTTCGTCACAACACTCCCCGCTCCTATCACACAACGATTACCAATCGTCACACCGGGACAGATAATAGCGCCGCCACCAATCCAGCAGTCTTCGCCAATCGTCACCGGATAAGCATATTCCTTAGAGCCTCTTCTTTCCTGATAATCCATCGGATGATGAGGCGTATAAATCTGCACACAAGGACCGACCAGTGTATGAGTACCAATTGTGATATATCCTCCATCCAGGAAAGTGCAATTGGCATTAACAAACACATGTTCACCCAACTTGATTCCGTCTCCGTGATCGCAATGGAAAGGCGGGCATATAATGGAAGTTTCAGGAATCCCCGGTACCAACTTATCCAATAATTCTCTATAACCCTCATCGTACGTACTCATTCCCCGCATACGTGCCAATAGTTTTTTGGCATGTTCAAAACGTACCTGCAACTCCGGTGCAGACATATCAGCCAACTGGCTACTACGCATCTTCTCAACTTCCGTCATACCTTATATTTCTTTGCCGTTAGTAAATACAAACTTCTTTTCGTTCGAAAGAGATTCGTTAAATTCAAACCCTTCCCAAGAGAAGCTTTTCAGATCCTCCGGATTTTCAATTCGATTCTTCAGAATGAACCGTGTCATTTCACCACGGGACATTTTGATATATATCACTATCGAAGCCAATTTTCCATTCTTCCATACTTGAAATTCGGGAGTGATGACATGCACCTCTTTTTCCACCCGCTTCCAATCAAACAAGCTTTTCATCTCGTCACTGGCCAAATTGCAAAGTATGCCGCCGGCTTTCTTGATGCCTTCAATGAACACATCCGTCAAACGGGACTGCCAATAAGAAAACATCGTCTGATTACCCAGTTCAGGCAGCACTACATCTCCTTCCAACCGATAGGAACGAATAACGTCCAAAGGCCTCAACAGTCCATAACAAAAAGAAGTCAGCCGCAAGTGTTCCTGCGCATATTCAAATTCTACTTTCGAGAAATCTTTTGCATTCAACCGTTTGAACACAATTCCGGTATAAGCCAATAAAGCAGGCAGTTCCGGTGTACCCTCCGCATGAAAAGCCTGATAACGCTTGTAATTTTCCACAGCTATTTTAGCATTCACACGCAACAGGCGTTCCAGTTCGTCCACCGAAAACTGTGACATCTGCAAAGCAATCCCGGAAGCTTCTTTTTGAAATCGTGGAACCGTTTTCAAAGGAACTTTCACCTTTGAAGTTTCACTCATAGTCTTGGCACAAGATAGAAGTACTAACATTGTTAAATCTGATTTTATCTTTTCGAAAAACAAAAATAAAAAATAAATCGCTTCTCTTGCTGGCTAATAGACAGATTATCCCTAAATTCAGCCAATAATTAACTTTAATCATTTATTAATAACAAAAACACCCCCATTATGACATACACACTAATCCCCCTGAAAGTGTTATGCTTATTGACAATCTTCTGTTTGTATGGCAGTTTATCCTATGCCAGCGTAAACTCTAAACCTTTTGTTGTCCCCGAACTCAAACAATGGACAGGAAAAGATGGTAATTTCACTCCGGGAACAAATGCAAAGATAGTATGCACCTCTGCAAATCCAGAATTGCTGAGAATAGCCCAAATGTTTGCCGACGATTATCAGCAAATGTTCGGAAAAACATTAAGCGTAACTCAAGGCAAAGCCACACCCGGAGACTTCATCCTATCACTGTCAGCTGACAAAAAGCTGGGAGAAGAGGGTTATGAAATCAAGATTACCGATCGGATCACGACTTCTGCCCCCACCCTGACAGGGCTTTACTGGAGCACACGTACCCTCTTGCAAATAGCAGAACAAAGCCAGGAGCACTCATTTCCTAAAGGAATAATCCGCGACTATCCCGACTACTCCATCCGGGGATTCATGATAGACTGCGGTCGTAAATTCATTCCGATGAGCTATCTTCAGGATCTGGTAAAAATAATGGCTTATTACAAGATGAATACCCTGCAAGTCCATCTGAATGATAATGGATTCAAGCAATATTTTGATAACAACTGGGACAAGACTTATGCTGCTTTCCGTCTGGAGTCCGAAACTTATCCGGGACTCACAGCCCGCGACGGTTCTTATTCTAAAAAAGAATTTATTGATTTTCAGAAACAAGCTGCAACCAACTTTGTAGAGATTATACCGGAAATTGATATTCCGGCACATTCATTAGCATTCACTCATTACAAACCGGAAATTGGGAGCAAGGAGTACGGAATGGATCATCTTGACTTATTCAAACCGGAAACCTATCAATTTGCAGACGATCTGTTCAAAGAATACCTGAAAGGTGACGACCCTGTATTCGTGGGCAAGCGTGTGCATATCGGTACCGACGAATACTCGAATGCCAAGAAAGAGGTAGTAGAAAAATTCCGGGCTTTCACCGACCATTATATCCGGCTGGTAGAAGGCTTTGGCAAACAAGCCGTGATATGGGGCGCTCTCACTCATGCTAAAGGAGACACCCCTGTCAAATCAGAAAATATCATTATGAATGCCTGGTATAACGGATATGCCGACCCAGCAACCATGATAAAAGACGGCTACCAGCTAATCAGCATTCCGGATGCAATGGTTTACATTGTTCCATTAGCCGGTTACTATCAGGATTATCTTAACGAGGTATTTTTATATAAAGAATGGACACCGGCACATATCGGGAAAGCCGTATTCGAAGAAAAGCACCCTGCTATTCTCGGTGGCATGTTTGCCATCTGGAACGACCATGCAGGTAATGGAATTTCCGTGAAAGACATTCATCACCGTGTATTCCCTGCGTTACAAACTCTAGCAGTAAAGACATGGACAGGGAAAGAAACCAGTCTGCCATTCGAAGTGTATAATGAAAAGCGTAGTGCTATCAGTGAAGCCCCCGGAGTCAATCAATTGGGAAGAATCGGCAAGAGTCCGGCATTGGTATATGAGCGTTCTACCGTTGCTCCCGGCAGCACTTCCACTTACCCGGAAATCGGCTATAATTATACAGTCAGCTTCGACATTACCGGAGCACCAGAGAAAAGCGGAACAGAATTGTTCCGTTCACCCAATGCCGTATTCTATCTAGCAGATCCAATTCGAGGGATGATGGGTTTTGCACGCGATGGTTATTTGAATACGTTCCCATATAAAGTGAATCCGGGAGAGAAAGCGACCATTCAGATTGAAGGCGATCATCGTAGTACCACACTCAGAGTAAACGGAAAGGTTGTTGAAGAAATGAACATACAGAAATGTTATTTCAATGCAGGAAAAGATTCTATGAGTTATATACGCACATTGGTTTTCCCGCTCGAGAAAGCCGGAAACTTCAATAGCCGGATAGAGAATCTGAAAGTACACAATTATCGTGTAAGCAAATAACAGAAAACATCTATTCGCAACAAGACAACTTAAACAAAAAACTCCCCCTTTGGCATTCCAAAGAGGGAGTTCTTTTTATTTTGATAAACAGCTAAAGCAGTTTATTTATATTCCTGCCAGCTCTTGATCTGAATATCACCCAATTTCAATTCACAGAATGCTTCGATAAAGGCACTTGCCAGACGAGCATTTGTAATCAATGGAATGTTGTGATCGATTGCACCACGACGGATACGATAGCCATTCGTTAATTCACGTTTGCTATGATTCTTCGGAATGTTTACGATCAGGTCAAACTTATGGTCAGCGATCATCTTCATTACATTATTCTCTGCACCTGGTTTCTCATCCGGCCAGTAAACCGGAGTCGCGTCTACTCCATGAGCATTCAGGAATGCAGCAGTTCCGGCAGTAGCATAAATCTGATATCCCTTAGCAAACAGCATACGGCTGGCATCCAGCAAATCCACTTTCGACTTCATAGCACCGGAAGAGAACATTACTGCTCTTTCAGGAATCTTGAATCCGGTAGCGATCATTGCATTCAGCAATGCTTCAGAGAAATCATCACCGATACATCCAACTTCACCTGTAGAAGACATATCCACACCCAATACCGGGTCAGCCTTGTGCAGACGAGAGAAAGAGAACTGAGATGCTTTTACACCAATCCAGTCGATATCAAATGCAGATTTATCCGGACGTGAGTACGGAGCATCCAACATGATGCGGGTAGCTGTTTCGATGAAGTTACGTTTCAGTACTTTAGAAACAAACGGGAAACTACGAGAAGCACGCAAGTTACATTCGATTACTTTCACTTCGTTGTTACGAGCCAGGAACTGGATATTGAACGGACCGGAGATATTAAGTTCTTTAGCAATCTGACGGCTGATTTTCTTGATACGGCGTGCCGTTGCAAAGTAAATCTTCTGTGCCGGGAATACCAGTGTAGCGTCACCGGAGTGAACACCGGCAAATTCCACATGTTCAGAAATTGCGTATTCCACCACTTCACCATTCTGGGCAACAGCATCAAATTCAATTTCTTTTGTATTTTCAAGGAATTGAGAAACAACTACCGGGTATTCTTTAGAAACTTCGGCAGCCATCTTCAGGAAGTTTTCCAATTCTTCGTCATCGTAGCAAACATTCATAGCAGCTCCCGAAAGAACGTAAGAAGGACGAACCAATACCGGATAGCCTACTTTTTCTACGAATCCTTTCACCTCTTCGAGACTGGTAAGTTCCATCCATGCCGGCTGGTCGATACCCAGTTGGTCAAGCATAGCAGAGAACTTGTTACGGTTTTCAGCACGGTCGATAGAGATCGGAGAAGTACCCAATACAGGAACCGACTGGCGGTAAAGTTTCATAGCCAGGTTGTTCGGAATCTGTCCACCTACAGAGACAATCACACCGCGAGGTTGTTCCAGATCGATTACGTCGAGTACACGTTCGAACGAAAGCTCGTCGAAGTACAGACGGTCGCACATATCATAGTCAGTAGAAACCGTTTCAGGGTTGTAGTTAATCATGATAGATTTGTAACCCAATTTGCGGGCTGTCTGAACGGCATTTACCGAACACCAGTCAAATTCTACAGAGCTACCGATACGGTAAGCACCCGAACCCAGTACGACTACTGATTTTTCATTCTTATAATAGTTTACATCATAACCTTCCACTGCATAAGTCATATACAGATAGTTAGTCAGTTCCGGATGTTCGGAAGCAACTGTATTAATACGTTTTACAGCCGGGAGGATACCCATAGATTTACGATGAGCACGCACTGCCAGGTTTTCTTTCTCCATGTTTCCGGTTGGATTCAGTACGAAACGAGCAATCTGGAAGTCAGAGAAACCTAATACTTTCGCTTCACGCATTACATCGGCAGGTATATCTTCTACCTTATTATAGGTAGACAGTTTCGCTTTGTAGTCTACGATATTTTTCAGTTTGCCAAGGAACCATGGGTCAATCTTTGTCAGGTCATGAATACGTTCGATGGTATAACCTTCTTCCATTGCTTGTGCGATAGCGAAAACACGCAAGTCTGTCGGACGAGAAAGCTCTTTATCAAGATCGTCAAAGTGCAGTTCGTCGTTACCTACGAAACCGTGCATACCCTGACCAATCATACGAAGACCTTTCTGGATGATTTCTTCGAAAGAACGGCCGATAGACATGATTTCACCTACCGATTTCATGCTTGAACCGATTTCACGGGATACACCGGCAAACTTCGTCAAGTCCCAACGAGGGATTTTACAGATATAGTAGTCAAGTTGCGGAGCTACGTATGCAGAATTCGGAGTCCCCATCTCACCAATCTGGTCGAGTGTATAGCCGAGTGCTACTTTAGCAGCAACGAATGCCAACGGATAACCGGTAGCTTTAGACGCCAATGCAGAAGAACGGCTCAAACGGGCATTTACTTCAATCACACGGTAGTCGTCCGTATCAGAGTTGAAAGCATACTGAATGTTACACTCACCCACGATACCGAGGTGACGGATACATTTAGTAGAAAGTTCCTTCAACAGAGTCAATTCTTTATCATCCAGTGAACAGGTAGGAGCCACTACGATGGATTCACCGGTATGGATACCCAGCGGGTCAAAGTTTTCCATGCTGGCTACTGTGAAGCAATGGTCGTTAGCGTCACGGATCACTTCAAATTCGATTTCTTTCCAGCCTTTCAACGATTCTTCTACCAGAATCTGTTTAGAGAAAGCAAAGGAGCTTTCAGCCAATTTCAGGAATTCTTCTTCGTCGGCACAGATACCGCTACCAAGACCACCCAATGCATAAGCAGAACGTACCATGACAGGATAACCGATTCTGCGTGCAGCAGCAATGGCATCTTCCATGTTTTCTACTGCCTGGCTAACCGGAGTCTTCATCTCGATTTCGTTCAGTTTCTTCACGAACAAATCACGGTCTTCTGTATACATGATAGCTTCTACCGATGTACCAAGCACCTTTACTCCGTATTTATCAAGAATACCCTGTGTGTAGAGTTCCGCACCGCAGTTCAACGCAGTCTGTCCGCCGAATGCCAGCAAGATACCATCAGGACGTTCTTTCTTGATAATTTCTTCTACAAAATACAATTATAAGCCAAGAGATGTTGTCAACTTTGCCGTTGCTTCCTCTGTTATGAAGCACTCAATTCACGGTGATACAAATATCACTGATGTTGAGAGTATCCAGAGACTTATGAACCAAAGCTTTGATGTGCAAAGATAAACAAAAGACGCTATAAAAAAGGGAGAAGCTGCGGCTTTTCCCTTTTTTTCTTCATATTATATCTTAATAAAAATGGAAAAAATGCGTTCCCCAATTTATAATCTTGAACATCGGAGTCTCAAGCTCCTTTTTAGCTTCCTTCAGTGACTGCGGTATATCCAGATGCTGAGGACATTTCTTTGTACAGGCACCACAGCCAACACATTTTGCAGCATTTGTTGTCTCTTTTCTAAATGTCGTCATCTGAATATAGCGCCAGCGCGCATGACTGTCCTCTGACAGCTGATTATAGCACTGAAAAACAGCTGGAATATCTACTCCCTTCGGACATGGGCAGCAATAATTGCATCCTGTACAACCTACCTTTACACTATTTTTGATATCGTTTTTCACATCCTCAATCAGCTGTCTCTCATCATCGGTCAGGCAACCTGGCAATGCCAGTGATGCAGTTTTACAATTCTCATTTACCATCTCCATTGAATTCATGCCAGATAACACACATGTTACCTGCGGCTGATCGTAAAGCCATCGAAGTGCAAGCGAAGCAGCTGACTCATTTACATCAGACTTTGCAATGCGCTTTTTTGCTGTCTCTGGAAGCATTCCAACAAGGCGACCTCCGCGAAGAGGCTCCATGATAATCACTGGAAGTCCTTTTTCTGCCGCGTATAAAAGACCCTTTTTTCCGGCCTGAATGTTTTCATCCAAATAGTTATACTGAATCTGACAAAAATCCCAATCAAATACATCTACAACTGGCTTAAAATTCTCGGTATTGCCGTGATAGGAAAACCCGATATTTCGAATCTTTCCGCTGTCCATTTTCTCCTTGATCCAATCCTCAAGCCCCATCGCTTTTAAGCGGTTCCAAGAAGCCAAATCATTCAGCATATGCATCAGATAATAATCAATATGATCAGTCTGCAAAAGTTCCAGCTCCTGATTAAAGATTTTTTCTGCCTGCGCAACTGATCTCACCATATACTGCGGAAGCTTCGTTGCGATATAGATCTGATCTCTGCAATTGTTCTCAACCAGAATGCGGCCAAGCACTTTTTCATTATTTTTATAGACATATGCAGTATCAAAGTAGTTTATACCCTGTCTGATGGCCTCCATAACCTGATCATTTGCCTTTTGAAAATATTCTCCTGTTCCACTTCCCTCAAATCGCATACATCCAAATCCTAGTAAAGAGATGTCATTGCCTTTTCTATCCTTTCGATACTGCATTCTGTTTTCCTTTCCTTAATATATGATAAAGCTATTCGTGCCGATCATCTCGTCAAATGTTCATCTTCCACAGCTAGACTTGCATATTTGGCAAAGCCTTTGCATCTGACACCTTCGCAATTCAAATTGAAACCAGCGTAATCCAATATCTCTGCTCCACCACACCGTCTTCTTCAAACTCAGACTCCAATACACCACCGTTATTCGTAATTGATTTTGCTGATCCAATATTGGTCTTATCGCAGGTCATTAGTACCTTGTTAATGCCAAGTTCTTTGCATTTTTCAAGAGCCAGACCAATCATCGCTGTCGCATAACCTTTTCTTCTCTCACTCGGACGAATCCCATCGCCAATATGCCCACCACTCTTATAAAGACTTTCGTTTAAATAATGGCGAATATTCACAGCACCGACAAAAATATTGCGGTCGATATCCAAACAAAAATAGACAGAGTCCGGCACAAGACCAGGCTTTTCACCTTCTTTTGTCTCCAGATTTTCCAAATAGTACTCAAAATCATGGTAATCATTCTTTCGAATTGCATATGGAGAGAAGTCCTTTTCGACTGCCAGCCACTCATCCATCATATCTGTCAGCTGCTTCTTATATTCAGCAGTCATATCTTGACGGACAGCCCGCCTTTGTTTTATACAAAGGCGAGCTGTCCCACTATCATATACGGGAAGGATATCCCCTGGGAGAAAAAGAGTACGGGGATATCCGTGACATGCTCATAAAACGTGCCCGCATGCGGGCTATGAAGCTTTTGGAGATGTCGGACCGCTCGGAGGAAGCGCTGCGAAAGAAGCTGGCAGACGGCGGATACCCGGAGGAGATCGTAGAAAATGCCCTTTCCTATGTGAAGTCTTTCGGCTATGTGGATGACAGCCGTCTGGCGGACCATATCGTGGCCAGCCGCAAAGGACAGAAGAGCAGGGCGGAGCTGCAGGCCTTCCTCCTCAGAAAGGGACTTTCCAGGGAACAGGCGCAGGAGGCACTTGATAAGTCCTACACACAGGACGACGCAAAGGAGGCGATTCGGCGTTTGGCGGAGAAAAAGCACTATGATCCGGAGCGTTCAACACCCCAGGAAAAGCAGAAAATATGCGCCTATCTTGTGCGCAAAGGCTTCCGCTATGAGGACGTCCGTCAAGTGATACAAGTTTCTGACTGGAATGCTTGACATCTTTGTGAAAACAGTATAAAATTTAACTGTTGTATTTGTACAATGAAAATTTAATAAGGAGGTGCTCCTGTGCCGAATGTTATAATCATTGCTGTGGCTGTGGTTCTCGTGATAGCAGCAGCGGTTATCAGTCATTTCGTGACAGTCTCCAATCTGAAGAACAATGCAGAGTCAAAGATTGGAAGTGCGGAGACAAAGGCTCGCGAGATCATTGATGACGCGGTCAAGACAGCAGAGGCCAAGAAAAAGGAATCCCTCTTGGAAATTAAGGAAGAATCTATCAGAACAAAGAATGAGCTCGAGAAAGAAACAAAAGAAAGAAGAGCAGAGTTACAGCGTTATGAAAAGAGAGTCCTCTCCAAGGAGGAGGCTTTGGACAAAAGGTCCGATGCCATGGAGAAACGAGAAGCAGGGTTTACAGCAAAGGAAGAACAGCTCAAAGCTCGCGAAGCGAAAGTAGAGGAGCTGAGCAGACAAAGAGTACAGGAACTAGAAAGAATCTCAGGACTAACCTCCGAACAGGCAAAAGAATATCTGTTAAAAACTGTTGAAGAAGATGTTAAACATGACACTGCGAAAATGATCAAAGAGTTGGAAGCGCAGGCAAAAGAGGAGGCGGACAAGAAGGCGAAAGAATACGTTGTCACCGCCATCCAGAGATGCGCTGCTGATCATGTGGCAGAAACTACGATTTCAGTCGTGCAGCTCCCCAGTGACGAGATGAAAGGGCGGATCATCGGACGTGAAGGAAGAAATATCCGTACTTTGGAAACACTCACCGGTGTAGAGCTGATCATTGACGATACACCCGAAGCGGTTGTATTATCCGGGTTCGATCCGATCAGACGTGAAGTTGCAAGGATCGCACTGGAAAAGCTGATCGTGGACGGGCGTATTCATCCGGCAAGAATTGAGGAGATGGTGGAGAAGGCCCAGAAAGAAGTAGAAGCAGTGATCCGTGAGGAAGGAGAGGCGGCGGCGCTTGAAGTCGGTGTACACGGAATCCATCCGGAACTGATACGGCTTCTGGGAAGAATGAAATTCCGGACCAGCTATGGACAGAATGCGCTGAAACATTCTATAGAAGTTGCGCAGCTGTCAGGGCTCCTTGCGGGGGAGATCGGACTGGATGTCCGCCTTGCGAAGCGGGCAGGGCTTTTACATGATATTGGCAAATCCATTGACCACGATGTGGAAGGATCACACATTCAGATCGGTGTTGAACTGTGCAGAAAGTACAAAGAATCACCGACCGTTATCAATGCAGTGGAAGCACATCACGGCGATGTTGAGCCGGAATCCCTGATCGCATGCATTGTCCAGGCGGCAGACACGATCTCTGCGGCAAGACCGGGTGCGAGAAGAGAGACGATTGAGACATACACAAACAGGTTAAAACAATTAGAAGATATCAGCAACCAGTTCAAGGGTGTTGAAAAATCTTTTGCTATTCAGGCAGGTAGAGAGATTCGTATTATGGTAGTTCCAGAGCAAGTATCTGATGCAGATATGGTATTACTGGCTAGGGATATTTCCAAGCAGATTGAATATGAGCTGGAATATCCGGGGCAGATAAAGGTGAATGTTATCCGGGAATCCAGGGTGACAGATTACGCCAAATAAATGTAAACCGAAAGCAGAAGACCAGCCTTAAAAGGCTGGTCTTTTTTTGCGGAAGATCTGATGAAAGCAGTAAAAGCGAAAGGAGAAAAGTATGAGTAATGAGATAACAAGAATAGATCGAAAACTGGCATATGAGGGAGCCGTGATCAATGTCTACCAGGATACAGTCCAGTTCCCGGACGGGCACACGGCCAAATGGGACTATATCCATCATGACGGCGCAGCGGCAGTGATACCTGTACTTTCGGACGGGAGGATACTGATGGTAAAACAGTACAGAAATGCGCTTGACAGATATACGCTGGAGATTCCTGCCGGAAAACTGGACGATCCCCATGAAGAGGGGATTGTCTGTGCCTCCAGGGAGCTGGAGGAGGAGACCGGATACCGGTGTGAGCACCTGGAGCCTCTGCTTGTGCTTCGGACAACCGTGGCGTTCTGCAATGAGAGGATAGAGGTCTTTGCAGCCAGAGATCTGATCCCTTCAAAGCAGCACCTGGACGAGGATGAATTTATAGATCTGCAGGCCTGCACGCTGGCAGAACTGAAAGAGAAAATATTCGCAGGAGAGATACAGGACTCAAAGACAGTGGCAGCTATTCTCGCATATGCGGTAAAGTACAATAAAGAGTAGGACAGAGGGCATATTTCTTCCTCACGGGCATATAATGAAATATCTTTGCGACAGGAGGAAGGAAGAGTGGGTATGCGCGGTCACGGGAGGATATTCCTGTTTTTATGTCTGGCAGGTTTTGTGGCAGGGATCCTGTACGCCAACATGGGGGCGCGGGATTACATACTGGCAACAGGAATATTCAGTGATTATTTCCTGGAACAGTACGCCCAGGCGGAAATCCAGACTCAGGACTATTTCTGGTATATACTGTCAGTCCGCACCGGGCTGCTGGCGGTCATCGCGCTATTGGGTCAGATGAAGAGGATACGCAGGTGGATCGTGTCTGCAGCATTGGTCTGGACAGGCTTCCTCGGCGGCCTCTTTTTCACAGCAGCAGTGATCAAGCTGGGCCCGATGGGGATCGTGTTCTGCCTGGCAGCCATACTTCCGCAGGCCTTATTTTATATAGCGGGGTACGGGATTGTCCTCTGGTATTTTTACTCCTATCCGGGCTCAGCATGGAATTCTGCTAAAACCATAGGTACTATTCTGACGATTGGAGTTGGAATTATATCGGAAAGTTATTTAACTCCGATTTTTCTGAAAATATTTCTAAAAACAATTTGATTTTTTTGTTATTTCTTCGTATAATTTAGAGTATACGATGGGAGATAAAAAGTATGGAAAAAATAGTATTAGAGTATGTAGAGTATTTAAAAGAAGTGAAGGGAATTTCTCTTAACACGGAGATGGCATACAGGCGTGACCTTATGAAGCTTGTCCGTTACCTCGACTCGCAGGGAATTCATGAAGTGGGGCAGATTACTGCGACAAATCTAAATTCCTATATGCTTCACATGGAGAAGCAGAAGCTCACCAATACGACCATATCGAGAAACGTAGCTTCGATCAAGGGATTTTTTAACTATCTGTTTAAGAAAAAATATATAAAAGAAGACGTATCAGAGGGGCTGACCAGTCCGAAGATTGAGCGCAGAGAGCCCAAGAGTGCCACAAAGGAAGACGTGGAGAAGGTTCTTGCTGTTCCCAACGGGAAGACTCCCAAGCTTCTGCGGGACAAGGCTATGATCGAACTGCTGTATTCCACAGGTATCATGGTGGAAGAGCTCGTAAGTCTTAAGATACAGGATGTGAATCTGGAGATGGGGTATCTGCAGTGTCATTTCCCTGGAAACCAGAACGCATATCCGATCGACAAACAGGCACTGAAGGCTATGAAAGCGTATTTGAAAAATGGACGCGAGCCTCTGCTGAAGGGACATGGATCAGATGTGCTCTTCCCCAATATCAGCGGCAGGAAGATGAGCCGTCAGGGATTCTGGAAGATTCTGAAGGGGTATGCAGCCAAGGCTGGTATTGAGGGGACAATTACTCCCAGTATGCTCCGTCATTCTTAATAAAAGCAAACAAGAAAGTTCTTGTAAAGGACCGGCAGTCGGCAGACGGCCGGTCTTGTTATATGTATGTGAAAAAAATGAAAATATGTGTGAAACCTGTTGCATGTACGCAAGAATAGAGTTATAATATTGATAAATAATTAACAAAGCTGAATCAAAACAGCAAATCACAGAAAAGGAGATGCAGGAACAATGAGCAGATTTTGTTTACCAAGAGACATTTATCACGGAAAGGGAAGCCTGGAGGAACTGAAAAACCTGAAAGGCAAAAAAGCGATCCTTGTAGTGGGCGGCGGTTCCATGAAGCGTCAGGGTTTTTTGGACAGAGCGGTCAATTATCTGAAGGAAGCCGGTATGGAAGTTCAGACATTTGAAGGCGTGGAGCCGGATCCGTCTGTTGAGACTGTTATGAAAGGTGCAGAGGCAATGAGAGCTTTTGAGCCGGACTGGATCGTTGCCATGGGCGGAGGATCACCCATTGACGCTGCAAAAGCCATGTGGGCTTTCTATGAGTATCCGGATACAACTTTCGAGGATCTCTGCGTTCCCTTTAACTTCCCGGAACTGAGACAGAAAGCAAAATTTGCAGCTATCCCCTCTACATCAGGAACGGCTACAGAGGTGACAGCATTTTCCGTTATCACAAACTATCAGACTGGTGTGAAGTACCCGCTGGCTGACTTCAATATCACACCGGATATCGCCATTGTTGATCCGGATCTGGTAGCCGGACTTCCGGTAAAACAGGTTGCATACACAGGTATGGACGCGCTGACACATGCCATCGAGGCATATGTGTCCACACTCCACGGACCATTTACAGATCCTCTTGCACTGCAGGCGATTGAGATGGTGCTGGATTATCTGCCTGCATCCTACAACTGCAACATGGAGGCGAGAGAGCAGATGCACTATGCACAGTGCCTGGCCGGAATGGCATTCTCCAATGCACTCCTCGGTATTGTTCACTCTATGGCACACAAGACAGGGGCTGCCTTCTCCACAGGACATATTCCGCACGGCTGCGCAAACGCTATCTATCTGCCCTACGTGATCAAGTACAACGCAAAGGATGCGACAGCGGCCAAGAGATATGCAGAGATCGCCCGGAGAATGGGACTGCCGGGAACATCTGAGAAAGCGCTCATCAACAGTCTGTGTGAGAAGATCGATGAGTTCAATGTCAGACTGAACATTCCGAAGACGCTGAAAGAGTTCGGCATCAATGAAGATGAGTTCAAAGAGAAAGTTGCGAATATTGCAGAGCTGGCTGTGGGCGATGCATGTACAGGTTCCAATCCGCGTGCCATTGATCCGGCTGCCATGGAGAAACTGCTCACATGTACATATTATGGAACAGAAGTTGACTTCTAAAATAATTTTACAGCAGCTATACAAGATCATGCGGACGGGCGCCCTCCAAAAGGCGCCTGTCTCATTTTAAATTATTAAAACAAAATAAGGGATAAATCATTGCTATTTCTCCATATTTGGATTATTATAAAATAAGTTTGATGATTAGGAGGATGCGAGATGTATAAGATACGGAAAGCTGAAAAACTGGCTGATAAGATCTATCTTATGGATGTAGAGGCGCCGCGTGTCGCAAGGCACTGTGAGCCAGGGCAGTTTGTGATAGTGAAATTGGATGAAAAGGGAGAAAGAATTCCTCTGACGATCTGCGACTATGACAGAGAGGAAGGGACCATCACCATTGTATTCCAGACGGTTGGTGCATCTACAGAGAAATTTGCAGCTCTGAAGGCAGGGGATGCTTTTCAGGACTTCACAGGACCCCTCGGATGTCCCTCTGAATTAGTCCATGAAGATATAGAGAGCCTGAAGCAGAAAAAGATCCTCTTTGTGGGAGGCGGCGTGGGTTCTGCCCCTGTCTATCCCCAGGTAAAATGGCTGAAAGAGCATGGTGTTGACGCAGATGTCATCATCGGAGCCAAGACAAAAGATATGCTCATTCTGGAAGATGAGATGAAGGCTGTGTCCGGGAATTACTATCCATGTACAGATGACGGCACATATGGACATGCAGGCATGGTCACAAGCATGATCGAGGAGCTGGTAAATGGAGGCAATAAGTATGACCTCTGTGTTGCCATTGGACCGGTGATCATGATGAAATTCACTTGTCTGCTCACAAAGAAACTGGGGATCCCGACTGTTGTCAGCATGAATCCCATCATGGTAGACGGAACAGGAATGTGCGGCGCCTGTCGTCTTCACGTGGGCGATGAGATCAAATTTGCCTGTGTAGATGGTCCGGAGTTTGATGGACATCTTGTGAATTTTGACGAGGCCATGAAGAGACAGCAGATGTACAAGACCCAGGAGGGCCGTGCGATGCTGAAATTGCAGGAAGGCGATACCCATCATGGCGGATGCGGCAACTGTGGAGGTGACGAATAATGGCTGATATGTTTAAAAGAGTTCCTGTCAGAGAGCAGGATGCGAAAGTAAGGGCGACAAACTTTGAGGAAGTATGTTACGGATATAATAAAGAAGAGGCAATGGAGGAAGCAGCTCGCTGCCTCAACTGTAAGAATGCAAAGTGTATCCAGGGATGTCCGGTATCTATCAATATCCCGGGATTTATCTCAAAGGTAAAAGACGGCGATATTGAGGGCGCATACAAGGTGATCGGTGAGTCCTCTGCCCTGCCGGCGATCTGTGGACGTGTATGTCCGCAGGAATCCCAGTGCGAGTGCAAATGTGTCAGGGGCATTAAGGGAGATCCCGTCTCCATCGGAAAGCTGGAGCGTTTTGTGGCTGACTATGCCCTTGAAAATGATATCAAGCCCCAGAAAGCCGAGAAGATGAACGGACATAAAGTAGCTGTCATCGGTTCCGGCCCGTCAGGTCTTACCTGCGCCGGCGATCTTGCCAAGCTGGGATATGAGGTGACTGTATTTGAAGCTCTCCATGAGCTTGGAGGCGTGCTTGTGTACGGCATTCCCGAGTTCCGTCTTCCAAAAGAAAAGGTTGTGAAGAAAGAGATCGAGAAAGTAAAAGAGCTGGGCGTTAAGTTTGAGACAAATGTTGTGATCGGAAAATCCACAACAATTGACCAGCTGATGGAAGAAGAGAATTTCGAGGCTGTATTTATCGGTTCCGGAGCAGGACTTCCCATGTTCATGGGTATTCCCGGAGAGACAGCCAACGGCGTGTTCTCGGCTAATGAATACCTGACAAGAAGCAACCTGATGAAGGCATTTGACGATTCCTACGATACCCCCATCGCGGCTGGCAAGAAAGTGGCTGTTGTGGGCGGTGGAAACGTGGCTATGGATGCAGCCAGGACTGCGCTTCGCCTGGGTGCTGAAGTACATGTTGTATACCGCAGGAGCGAGGCAGAACTTCCGGCCAGAGTAGAGGAAGTTCACCACGCAAAAGAAGAGGGCGTTATCTTTAACCTGCTGACAAATCCAAAAGAAATCCTCGTAGATGAAAACGGCTGGGTAAAAGGCATGAAAGTGATCAAGATGGAGCTTGGTGAGCCGGATGCATCTGGAAGACGCCGCCCCATCGAGATCCCGGGATCCGAATACGAGATTGAGGTAGATACAGTGATCATGTCTCTTGGAACATCTCCGAATCCGCTGATCGCTTCTACTACAGAGGGGCTGGAGACAAACAGGAGAAAATGTATCGTAGCTGAGGAAGAGAACGGACAGACTTCCAAAGCCTGTGTATTTGCCGGCGGAGATGCAGTGACAGGAGCAGCTACCGTTATTCTTGCCATGGGCGCAGGAAAAGCAGGAGCCAAAGGTATCCACGAGCTGCTGTCGCAGAAATAAAACGTAAAAGGCAGTATAAGAAAAGAGCTGATCGGGAGAGGGATCGGGTTTGTACCGGGCCTCTCCCTTTTGTATATACTGGATTTCAGGTGTTGTCCCGGAAAGTCAGGCTCTTAAGGAGGAACAGAGCAGATGAAGATCACATTGATCACAGTGGGGAAAATAAAAGAAAAATATCTGAAGGATGCCATTGCTGAATACAGCAAGCGCCTTAGCCGATATTGTAAGCTGGAGATCATTGAGGTGGCAGATGAGAAGACACCGGATCAGGACAGCGAGACTGTAGAGGAAGGGATCAGGACAAAAGAAGGAGAGCGGATCCTGAAACACATAAAAGGTGACATGTATGTGGTCACTCTGGAGATTAGCGGCAAGATGCTCTCCTCCGAGGAGCTGGCAGAGAAGATCAACTCCCTTGGACTTGCGGGAAAGAGCAGCATAGCCTTTGTGATCGGCGGCTCCATAGGCCTGGGAAAAGAAGTGCTGTCAAGGTCTGACTATGCACTCAGTTTTTCAAAAATGACATTCCCGCATCAGCTTATGCGGGTGATCCTGCTGGAGCAGGTGTATCGGAGTTACAGGATCATCAGTGGATCACCATATCACAAATAAATGCGGTTTTTTCGCAGTTGGGTGCGATATGGCATGAGGTAATGGATAATTTATAAATGATTTGGAAAGAGAGTGGACAGATGATGTTCCGCTCTTTTTGTATGGGTAAGAAAGACAATGACAGGGAAATAAACGAATGGTATAATGAAGTAAACTGGGACTATAGTCCAAGAACCGCAGATATTGGGAAATGGTTTTTACAAAGATTTTGGATACGGTTTTTACTGTACAATTTTAGAAAAGCAGGCAAAACGCTGGGCTTTGACAAAACGAAGAAAGCATATTGTGAATTTTTATGAATATTTACCTGATAGGGACCTGAACATAAAAAAGTTTAGTGAGATGACAGAGGAGTGGCTGCAATTTGTTGTAAACTGTCGGCTCGGTTTAAAACATGATTATGACATTGTTGAGGGACCAATGGCGGATGATACAATCTGGGATTATGTTGAGGATTATATGACTGAACGAATTTCGAAAGAGGCTTTCTGGGAACTGGTTAAGTTTAAGTATCCGACACATCAGATTGTATTCTGTACAGAGAAGGCATTACAGACTATCAAATTTGAAGGGAGTTATTCGCTATGACAAACAAATTTTTCCCGGAAGAGCAGATAACCGAGAATGATCTTTATTTTCTATGTTATATGATAGAACGTGTTGCAAGGAAATTGCATCAGAAAAACAAATATGTTGTTAATTCTATAACGAAAGATGAGTGGGTGCGTCTGATCAGCCTGGCTAATGTACTCCACTGTGAGAATCCTCTGAAAATTGAAGATGAATGGATTGAAGAGTATAAGCTGGTAAAAGGAAATTTTGATATAACGAATGTGGATTTGGAACTGGTAGACGAGATCCCATCAGAAACACAGATGGGGAAAGTATATACAAGACTGATTCTGTCAACGCTACAGCCGGAGGAAGACTATATTGATGGAATGATCCGAGTATATAATGATGAAATATGTGACACGATTGATAATTACAACAGCAGTGCATATTATGAACCGTCTTATGTAATAACAAGAGCCTATAATAATGGAGGATTTTAAAGAGCAGATGATCGCATTTGGAAGTGATATGGTGTGAGATAGTAAGGCATGTAAAGTATTTGGAAAGAGAGTGGACAGATGGTGTTCCGCTCTCTTTTCGTAGGAAAATGTTAGAAGAACTTATGAAAAAAACAGTTTAGCAAACTAGACAAAAGCAAATAGAATTTTGTGAAGGATGATATGAAGTGAACTATGATAAAAGATTTTCTGATAAGGCGATCAATTATTTGGAGAGAGTGAAAAAAACAGGAATAGAGAATAGACAAGAATTAGACGAATTATCCCGTCAAGCATATTCTGATTATAGGGGCGGGATGCTTTCTGAAAAAGAATATGGCAGTATATATGCGCTTCTTATGGAATACCGATATCCAAGGTGACAGGGCCATTTTCGCTTAATGCAGAGGAAGAAGAATTATATCGATGGAATATTCGGGTGTACAATGATGAAATATAATAAGTAGGGATTGGCGTATTTATATGGATTTGGAAGAGAGTGGACAGGTGAAGTTCCACTCCCTTTTTGTATGAGTGAGAAATAAAATGACAGGGAAATACAGAGAGTGTTATAATAAGCTAAAGTGGCTTGACAACTCGGAAATTGTTGAGGTAAGACTGTATGAATACGCCTACATTGGAAACAGAGCGTTTGATTTTAAGAAAATTTACCAGACAAGATATGGAAGCGTTATATCTAATCCTCAAAGACGAGGAAGTGAATAAGTTTCTGCCGTGGTATCCTGTAAAAAATATAGAGGAGACAGAGAAATTTTATGAAGAAAGATATGCTTTAAAATATACACAGCCGCAAGGCTACGCATATGCTATCTGCCTGAAAGAAGATAATTTCCCAATAGGTTATATCAAAGTTGATATGGAAGAACACCATGACTTTGGTTACGGGTTGCGCAAGGAGTTTTGGCACAGGGGGATTGTTACAGAAGCAGGAAAAGCCGTTGTGGAACAGGTGAAAAAAGACGGGCTGCCATACATTACAGCAACCCATGACAGAAACAATCCGAGAAGCGGAAACGTCATGAAAAAAGTTGGCATGAAATACTGCTATTCCTATGAAGAACAATGGCAGCCTAAAGATTTTCTTGTCATATTCAGAATGTATCAGCTTAACTTTAATGACAACACAGATTTTGTATATAAAAAATATTGGGATGAATCGGATAATCACTTTGTCGAGATACTATGAACCGATAAATCCTAATCTGCGGAGGTAAAGATCATTTGAAAATAGTTCAAATAAAAGAACGGAGTCCTGTATTGATACAAAAATTATTAGATGTATGGGAGAGTTCTGTTAAAGCAACGCATTTATTTTTATCAGCTGATGAAATAAATAATATTAAGCAGTATGTTCCACAAGCCTTGAAAGATGTTCCTGTTCTTGTGATCGCAGAAAACGATAATGGAAATCCAATAGGGTTCATGGGCATTGCAGATAAAATGCTTGAAATGCTATTTGTTTCAAACGAATACAGAGGACAAGGGGCCGGGAAACAGTTACTGCAATATGGCATGGAAAATTATTCAATAAATGAACTGTCTGTAAATGAACAGAATCCTCTTGCGATAGGATTTTATGAATATATGGGGTTTGAAGTTTATAAACGAACAGAGTTGGACGAGCAGGGGAATCCGTATCCATTATTATATATGAGGAATTAAGATATGAGAAAGGTTAGTTTATTTATTGCAATGAGCCTTGATGGATATATTGCGGACAGCGAAGGTGGTGTCAGCTGGCTGACGGGGCAGGGCGACGATAGTGAAAATATTGATTCATATTCTGAATTTGTAAAGGATATAGATACAATCTTAATGGGGAGAAATACGTATCATCAGCTTATCACCGAGCTTTCTCCTGATGTGTGGGTATATGACGATTTTATAACTTATGTGATTACGCATGGAGAGGACGCTTCTTCTGAAAAAATTATATTTACAAATGAAAATCCTGGTGACTTAATAAAAAAATTAAAGAAACAACGCGGAAAAGGAATTTGGATTTGCGGCGGAGCTGATATTGTTCAGCAGTTGGTGAACGAGAATTTGATTGATATTTACTATATTACTGTAATTCCAACCATTTTAGGTTCTGGTATCCGGCTTTTTGAAAATGGAAAAGATGAAATTAAATTAAAATTGCTTCGTACGCAAACGTATAATGGCATGATAGATTTAGTTTATACACGAAGATAAAATGTTTCCTATGAATCCGATACGGACTTCCTTGAAGAAGCCGGAGCATTAACTCATATGATTGGTGTTTTAACAATCTAAAATGACATTAGCAGTAATCTGGGCACATTCCCTGTTAAAGCGTATACGTGGGCGGTTTTTCAAAATGAAGGTGCGTTCCCGTTTACTTTGCAGTATGCATACAGTGAAATCTGGGTTCCGGTCATAAAAAAGGAATGATCGTTGGTCATTTGGAAAACGCTAAGGAGATGATACAATAATGCACGAAAATGAAAAGATACAGTTATTTGAGAGCGCCCCCATTCCCAGGGCGGTGGCAAAGCTTGCCGTCCCGATGATCTTCAGCTCTCTTGTTATGGTGCTCTACAATATGGCGGACACCTATTTTGTGGGAATGATGAATGATCCGGTGGAGAATGCGGCGGTATCTCTTGCCTCGCCGGTGCTGCTGGCATTTAATGCGGTAAACAATCTCTTCGGTGTAGGCACATCCAGTATGATGAGCCGGGCACTGGGCAGAAAAGACTATAAGACGGTGTCGGAGAGTTCGGCTTTTGGTTTTTATTGCTCCCTTATAAGCGGCGTGCTCTTCGGACTACTGTGCGGTCTGCTGAACAGCCCGCTTCTGACGCTTATTGGGGCAGATAAGACGACCTGGGCGGCAACGCAGGGATATATGTTCTGGGCGGTATATCTGGGGGCTGCGCCTGCCATCCTCAATGTGGTCATGGCTTATCTGGTGCGCTCCGAGGGTGCAGCGATGCATGCCAGTATCGGGACGATGAGCGGCTGTATCCTCAATATTATCTTAGACCCGATCTTCATACTTCCGTGGGGGCTGAACATGGGAGCGGCAGGCGCGGGCCTTGCCACATTCCTTTCTAACTGTATGGCGTGCCTGTATTTCTTCGTACTTCTCTATGTGAAGCGGGGAAACACATTTGTCTGTATCGATCCGAGAAAGTTCCGTCTGAAAAAGAGGATTATTATTGAAGTGTGCGGTGTCGGTATTCCGGCTTCGATCCAGAATCTCCTGAATGTGACGGGCATGACGATACTCAATAACTTTACGTCTGTCTACGGCGCAGATGCGGTTGCGGCAATGGGGATTGCGTACAAGGTCTACATGGTCCCGATGCAGGTGGCGCTCGGTTTTTCGCAGGGAATCATGCCTCTGATAAGTTATACATTTGCCGCGGGGAGAATCAGGAGAATGAAGGATACCATTCTGTTTGCCCTGAAACTTATCGTGCCGGTACTGGCAGTGGTGACGATCGGATACTATGCAGGATCGGATGCGCTCATTGGACTGTTTATGAAGAATGAGACAATCATAGCGTACGGATCGACGTTCCTGAGAGGGTTCTGTCTGGGTATTGTATTCCTGAGTATTGATTTTCTGGCAGTCGGTGTGTTCCAGGCACTGGGACTTGGCAGGTACGCGCTTATATTTGCGATTATGAGAAAAGTCGTATTGGAGATCCCTGCCCTGATCATACTGAACCGGCTGTTCCCGCTCTACGGACTTGCCTATGCGCAGTTTGTGGCGGAACTGATCTTGAGCATCTGTGCAGTTGTGATGCTGAGGCATATCTTTAAAAAGTACGGAGAGAAAAAGAATGGTAATAAAAAAGACCGGATGGTAGACTGTAATTTGTAAGAACAGGAGACTTATTTATGAATTTAACAGGAGTTTTGGCGGGACTTAAGTATGCTGTATTCCTGTTATGATTGCATTTTTATCGCTCGTAATTAATGCACCGTTCTCAAAAAGGGCAGAAGAGGCCAATACTCCGGACGGAGCAACTGGCTATGTGATGGCACGGGCAGATTATGATGGTAACTTCTATTGGACGCATGACTCTAAAAAATATGAGTATGCACTTGAAGATTACGGTTTATCTCCTGAGAATTATAAATTCGGCGATGAAGTAAAAGTGTATGTAAATGATGCACAGGATATTATTAAAGTGACTGAAGAAGAGGATTCCAATATTAGAAATATAGAAGTTGGCGTCGGGGTGATTGGTGCTATTTTAGTTCCGGTTTTACTCATTCTCTGTGTTTATATGCCAATAGCATATCACACCTTTGGAAAACCATGGATAAAGTTTTATAGAGAATCTAAAAACAGGTAAATTGGAAGGGAGGTAAAGTAATGGGATTATTTGATAAGTTAAAAGGAAAAAAAGAGAGCGTCGATTGGAGTGATGCTTATAACGCCACACCAAAATTCTATGGAAAACCTGATGGTAGTCCGTTTGGCGCAATAGCTTTAACTGAGGGCACTAAAACAGCATTACCTAAAAATCCACAGTCAGAGTATCAAGTTAATGGAAAGCCGGTAGCGGAGTGGAAATTGGTGCTTGTTAGTACATCTAAAGATACAATTATAGGTGATGCCGATTATTTTGTAGCTTTGAAAAAAGTCGAACAGTTTTTACTTGATGCAAATAAAAACGCAATATTGGTTAAAGAACTTTCTTTAGTAGAATTGGAAAGTTTAAAAGGATAAAGATATCTGCCGATCCTGATATAAGGAGGAAAGGAAAATGGCAATAGATAATGCGAATGTTATTGATGGCATAGCGATAGATAAAAATAGAAGCACATCTTAGTTAAAAAATCTTGATTTGAAAGGAATGTTGCATATGGATTTCCCTTTTTATGATGCACCTGATACAGCCACGATAATCTGCTGCCATATTATAGACGATGACGAACCTATTTTATATGTATCACATGATGAAGATGATGGAATGTGGCAATTTTTGTGTGGCTCAAGACATGATACAGATGAAGCGAGAGTGGTATCTCTAAAAGAAGTGTTTGATTTAGACAATTCTGTTGGTGTTCTTAAAGACATGCCATGTGGTTATTATGCAGAAAGAATAACACAAAATGATAATTGGCTTGTAAAGAAGCGATAAATCCTGATTTACGGAGGACACTATGAAAGAATATACCTACGTTACTTTAAGACAAAAGCCGGATTTAAAAGAAAAAGCGGCTGCATGGTTTCATGAGAAATGGAAAGTGCCGCAAGAGGCTTATCTTGAGTGTATGGAAGCCTATCTCAATTATGAAACAGAATACGGTTGGTATCTTTGTTTAGACAGAGAGTGCATTGTAGGCGGTCTTGGCGTGATTGAAAATGATTTTCATGATAGGAAAGACCTTGCTCCAAATATATGTGCAGTATATACTGAACAGGATTATCGCTGCCAAGGAATTGCGGGACAATTACTTGATATTGTTTTGCAAGACATGAAGTCCAAAGGAATTACTCCTATCTATTTGATCACTGACCACACAAGTTTTTATGAAAGATATGGTTGGGAATTTTTGTGTATGGTTCAAGGGGAAAATGAGCTTGATATGATAAGAATGTATATCCATAGATAACTTCCAATTTATCTATGCGATGCATTCACATTCCGCATCGCTTGTAGAAACGCACAACTTCCCGTTTGAAGAATTGAAAAAACGGAATTTACCTATTAAGACATATAAACTCTTGACAATAAAG
>OGXL01001010.1_pt1 | contig 24267 bp, 22 predicted proteins | sample 1576311 | NCBI WGS metagenome assembly OGXL01 (sample SAMEA3541564, study PRJEB24748) | human gut metagenome | biome: human gut; feature: human-associated habitat; material: faeces | place: China | collected 2012 | reverse complement strand
TATTTCTGCCAATTATTATGATAAAGAAGGTACATTCGCTATCCGCGAGGGTGGTAGAACTGTAGGTTCAGGTCGTGTTGCTACAGTAATCGAGTAATTATTGATTAGAACCAACTAAAATATAGAGTATCGGAAGATACATTGTGTCCAAGCGTAAGATGCCCCGGAACCGTAAGGTTTCCGGGGTTTTTCTGTGTGTTGGAGATAAATTTATCAGCATGGGACTAATCTTGCTGGTGCAAGTCCAGTGAGAGGAGGGAGCTGTCTGCTCAATCCCTTATCCTACTACTTTTTATCCATTGGCCTACTTTTTCGTACTCCTCTTGAGTTGAAAAAGTATTTCTACTTATAACCAGGGGGGATTTGTTCCTTGTAAAAAATTATTCCTGTTTTATAAACATAGCTCTTTCCCATATCCTGATATGTAAACTTTTTTCTTATCTTTTCATGAAAAATAGTTCCATTCAAAACAACACATTCTTCATAAAAATCAATCTTTTCCAAATATGAATCCATATCTTGAATCAATAACTTTTTTTCCCAAAGTTTATTTGCCAATCTGTATTCAAAAATAAAAATATCCATAAACATCAGAAATAAAATAATTCCCCAAATTCCACACATCAACAATACCACTTTTCCAAATTTCCCATCATATGCCATAAGTAACAGATTCACTGTTTTTACAGATATGTAACTGAAAATTATAAAAGTCAAAATAGTACACAACTCTCTTATTTGTCCAGCAGCACTTCTGTGTCTCCAGTGTACAAATAACCGGATAAACTCTTTTTTTTCACATTTATAATCAATTTTTATCATGTTCTACATACTCCTGATACCATGTTTTTATCTGCTTCATAACCATAGGCTTATAAACGACCTGTTTATCAGTAATATAAATAAAATATTTATATTTATAAGGTTGCAGAATAATGCCATTTTGCATGAAAGAAATTTGTTTTATCTGGCTGTACTTCATATATTCTACTTCTGCTTTTCCTTTCCTTTTTTCGTAAAATTCTATTCCTTCTGGTAAAAAAGTAACTTTTTCTGTATATGTTCCGTCTTCATATAACATTTTTCTTAATTTCCAGTATTCATTATATACAGAACGCATGTCAGTTAAAAAAACCATATATGGAAGCATATAACCTCCATATAAAAAAATAGGAATCAATATAATACCAAGCCGCATATCCGAAAAAATAATATTTCCGAAATCCATATAGCATGCCGTTGACAAAAGAAAACAAAATAATAAAGTAACAATACGGAAATTTCTCTTTCTATGTTTATAACTATTATCTTTTTTGTGCTGTTCATAAAATATCCTTAAATATTTTTTGGGATTTTCCTCAATTTTTATTTCATATCTTTTTTTCATATTTTCACCCCTTTGCTTTATCATAAACCCTCTGTTAAGTGTGTGCAATATTATTTGGGCTTGTTATACATTAAGGATACTAAAACACTTTATTTTTGACTACAGATGGAGGTAATCCAAAGGGAGGTCCATTTGGTTTTCGTATGTTAGATGGGGAGAGATTATCTTTACCGAATGTGTATCTGGCACAAAAGCGGGTGATACAGAAGGTGATGGCAGCCTCCATGTCCTGCTTATAGCAATTAGAAATTACAGGTGTAGAAGGTCAGAACTTGAGAATAAAACTTCCGGTGCTAAAACGATGCCAAGAAATCAGGCCAATAAACTATAGAGTACAGTAAAAATTTTACTGTATTGCGAAGGAAACGGGGCAGTCATGCGTATCATGACATGCCCCATTTCTGTGTGTTAATAGAAGGTTTTTCCGGAAGCTTCCAAATCCTGTTCTAATTCCTCGGGTACATATTTTCTGAAGATATAAATGAAAATATTTGAGGTTAAATATGCTGTAAGTCCAATTCCGCAGCATAGGAATAACCCCATAAATGGCGGAAAAGAGAAGCCAAGCAGCACAATGGTGGCATAAATCATAAGTAAAAGCAAAGAGCAGAAAAAATGGCGGATAGACATAAGTAAAGCGTTTTTGATATTATTAAAGATTTTGTTTTCAAATTTTGCCTGTACCGGAAAAATATACAGAGCCAGCAGAATAAAAGGAATCAGAAACACAGAGCAGCTGATTAACATTATCCGGCCCATGGTGTTTTGCAGGGCCATACTGATTCTGATGTCCAGAAAAAATAAAAGACTTACAGCAGCCAGTCCCAGCCAGAGAATGGTAGATTGGCGAAAATTTTGTCGGAAAGCCTTGCGGAAATTCTGTGATACATAACCTTCTCCTGTTCGGATACGTTTCATACAACTGTAATAAAGCGCAGTAGTGGAAGCGCCTATGGTTATCAAGGGCAGGCTGTAAAGAATCCAAAGTATATGCAAAGTTACCACATCTGCCACGAAATAGAGAAAACGGGAAAATGCGCTGTCATAGGAAAACAAATTCATATAAACATCTCCTTCAAAGTTTTGTCAGATTCTTCATGTACGAATACACGGGTTTTGTCAATTTCATTTAAATTATTATAACGTTTTTTTTCTTGGATAGAAAGTGTAATTTTAGACAAAAAACTTTAGTTGAAACTGTAATATTTTAATAAAAACTAAATTAAATATTGCGGGAAGTAAAAAAGTAGTGTAGACTGAAGCGTATGAAAATAAAACCTGTGTATGAGGGAGAATGAATATGAACAAAAATAATTTTAAAAAGACAAGTTACAATCAACCATTTATTGAACAGAGAGCAGACCCTTATGTGTATAAACACACAGATGGGATGTATTATTTCACTGCGTCTGTTCCGGAATATAACAAAATCATACTGCGCAGGTCAGATACCATTGAGGGGCTGAAGGGGGCCGAAGAACACGTTCTTTGGAGAAAACACGAAAAAGGACCTCAGAGTATTCATATATGGGCGCCGGAAATTCATTACATCTATGGTGGCTGGTATATTTATTATGCAGCCGGGGACGCGGCAGATATCTGGGAAATTCGCCCGTATGTACTGCACTGCAAAGGGCAGAATCCATTAGAAGATGAATGGGAGGAGCTGGGGATGATGCAGGCTGCCGATGGGGATGAGTTTTCCTTTCATGCCTTTTCTCTGGATGCAACAGTTTTTCAGCATAAGGGGGAATATTATTGGGTATGGGCGGAAAAGACCGGAGTTGGCAAGCAGATTTCCAATTTGTATATTGCGAAACTGGCGGCCCCGAATAAACTTGCGACGGTTCAAGTGCTTTTGACGACGCCCGACTATGCCTGGGAAAGAGAAGGCTTCTGGGTGAATGAAGGGCCGGCCGTGTTAAAACATGGAGACAGAATTTATATGACGTTTTCTGCCAGCGCTACGGGAGCCTGCTACTGTATGGGGCTGTTGTATGCTCATGAGGATGCGGATTTGCTTGACCCTCATGTATGGACAAAACTGAAAAGACCGGTTTTGCAAACAGACACAGAGAAAGGAATTTATGGACCGGGTCACAATTCTTTTGTAAAGGCGGAAGATGGAGTGACGGATTTGTGTATTTATCATGCGAGACAGTATGATGAAATACAGGGAGATTCTTTGTATGACCCAAATCGTCATGCCATGATTATGAAAGTAAACTATGATGAAAAAGGCTTTCCTGTATTTTCTTACGATACGATGTCATAAAATATATACTTTTGTAAAATCTAAAATATTATAGAAGTATAGTTAAAATTGCATAAAATAATGGGTGCGGAATTGTGAAATAAAGAGAAAGTGTGGTGGATGTTTAGTTAAATATAAAAAACTATTGAAAAAACTAAAAAATAGTGGTATTATTTCAGCAATTAGTAAATAAGGTATTGGAAAATATTACCTAGGGAGGAAAAGATTATGAAGGCAAAAAAAATTCTGGCTGCAGGACTTGCAGTAACCACGTTGGCATCAACTGCTTTAACCGGATGTGGAAATTCCGATTCTTCTGAAACGGCAGATGGAAAAAAGAATTTATCTGTTTTTATCTTTGCCAATGACCATGAGTCAAAAGTGTACAAGGATATGATTAAGAAGTTTGAGGAAGACCACAAAGATACGATTGGAAAAGTGGATATTCAGATTACTACACAGGAAGAATATAGTAAGACATTAACAGGAATGATGACAGCGGGGGATTTGCCGGACGTATTCTATGTGGGGCCTGAGGCCGTAGAACAATATGTGGAAAATGGTTATATTGCAGATTTGCAGCCAATTTTGGATGAGAAAGGAATCAGTACAGACGGACTTGTGGCGCAGGAGGCATTAAACAGCTATAGATACGATGGAGAAAAGACCGGTTCCGGTGATTTGTATGCACTTCCGAAAGATGCCTCTGTATTTGCCTATGCTTACAACAAAGACATTTTTGATGAAGCAGGTATTCCATATCCGGACCCTGAGAATCCATATACCTATGAAGAGTTTGTAGATGTATGCCAGAAACTTACAAAAGATACAGACGGAGATGGGGAAATCGACCAGTGGGGCTGTGGTATGGCCAATGCCTTTATGCTTCAACAGTATGTATGGTCAAACGGAGCTTCCTATTTATCTGACGATTATAAAACAGTAAATATTGATACTCCGGAGTTTAAAGAGGCTTTACAGAAATATGTAGACTTGACATTAAAGTATAAAGTAACACCTACCGTAGAGCAGGACGCTTCTCTTGGTGTATATCAGAGATGGCTGGCAGGACAGGAAGCTTTTTATGCATGTGGAACATGGGATGTGGCCGCTTTTATGGATAAAGAAACTTTCCCGTTCAACTGGGATTTGTGTGCGTTCCCGACTTTGTCAACAGGAAAAACTATGACCTGGCTTGGAACCGTTGGGTTCTGTGTATCTGAAAACAGCAAAAATAAAGAGGAAGCAGCAGAACTGATTTCTTATCTGTGTACAGATGAAGATGGGCAGAAAGAACTTTCGGGTATTACAGGCGGAGAATCTATTCAGCTTCCCAATATTAAAAGCCTTGCAGATGGAGAATTTGTAGATGCAATTAACAGCGGAACACTTCAGTTCCCGTCTAATGTAAATGTATTTTTTAATTATCTGAACGGAACAGACAAATATGAGGGAAGATTTCAGGAAACAACTTATACACCAAATGCAGAATGGAATGATATCTTCCTGGAAGGTTTGGATAATGTAAAAAATGGCTCTATGACGGTGGATGAATACATAGAGCAGGTAGCACCGAAAATGCAGGAATCTCTTGATGAGGCCTGGGAAAGCGTAGAATAAGGCTGCAAGTGAGAAGCGCTCCTGTATAGGGATTTGTAAGAAAATATCCGTTATACAGGAGGCTTTTCTTTGTTTGGAGGGATAGAGTTATGAGCAGAACAAAAGTAAAACCAATCAAGAGAAAAATGAGCAAAGCTGCTTTTAAGGAGCACTGCTGGGGGCTGGCCTTTGTATCACCGCCTTTTATTGGATTCTGTATTTTTATGGCATTTCCGATTGTGTTCGCATTTGTAGCGAGTTTGACAAAATGGAACGGTATGAACCAGATGCTGGATAACTTTGTGGGCTTGGACAATTACATTAAATTACTGGGAGATGAGAAGTTCTGGAAGGTACTGCTGAACACAGTGATTTATATGATAGGTATTCCTGTTGGCATGATACTGGCGTTGGTGATTGCGGTAGGAATGAACCGAAAAATAAAGGGAATTAAGATTCTTCGTACGTTATACTATGTACCGGTTGTATCTTCCCTGGTTGCGGTAGCTATTCTGTGGATGTGGGTTTTCAATTATGACTATGGTCTGCTGAATAGTATTATCAAAGCTGTTACAGGCGCTCATGGTCCTAATTGGCTGGGAGATGAATTTTGGGTAAAAGTATCCATGATTATTTTTATGGTATGGAAAGGTCTGGGTGGTTCCATTATTTTGTATCTGGCAGGTCTGCAGAGTATTCCGAGAGATTATTATGAGGCTGCTAAAATTGATGGCGCTAATGGCCTGAAGCTGTTTCGCTATATTACCATGCCTTTGGTATCTCCGGTTACTTTTTATTTGTTGATTACAGGTCTGATTGGTGGTTTCCAGGTTTTTGTAGAAGTGCTGGTTATGGTTCCGAACGGAGGCTTAAACTACAGTGCTGCAACCGTTGTATTCTATCTCTATGATAAGGCCTTTGGCAATAACCAGATGGGATATGGTTCTGCAATGGCATTTATTCTGGCAATCTTTATCTTTATCATTACGGCAATTAACTTTAAGGCCCAGGATAAATGGGTAAAGACCATTGAATAGGAGGGGAAAAGAAAATGGCTAAATTAGATGAAAAAAGTTCTGAAGTGAAAACGAAAAAAGCAAAAATAGTAGACAGGATTGTTTTTACTCTCCTTTTGATAGGCGCTATTGCCATGGTATTTCCGCTGATTTATATGCTTCTGAGTTCCTTTATGACAAAAAATCAGATTTTGTCTGCAAACTTCAGTATTATTCCGAATCCGTGGAAGTTTGGAAAGTATGCAGAGGTGCTGCAGAAACCGGAATTTATGAGAGGTCTTAGAAATACGCTGATAGTAGCTATGCCAGTATTGATAGTTGGCGGATTTACTTCTTCTTTGGCAGCGTTTTCTTTCAGCAAGCTGAAATTTAAAGGGAAAGATGGCATTTTTCTGGGATTGCTGGCAACTATGATGATACCGTTTGCGGTTGTTATGATACCCCAGTATGTGATGTTTACAAAGATGGGATGGACAAACAGTCTTCTGCCTCTGATTATTCCAGGGCTTTTTGGAAATGTCAGTATTATTTTCTTTTTGCGGCAGAACCTGACCAGTGTTCCGGATTCTATGGTGGAGGCTGCTAAAATTGATGGCTGTGGCTATTTTAAAATGTATTATAAAATTTTTCTTCCTTTGATGAAGGGGGCATTAATGACACAGATTATTTTGTGGTTCATGGGAATCTGGAATGATTATCTGGCACCGACCATTTTTATTCAGGATGAACAGTGGTTTACTCTGCAGGTGGTTATCCGGTCCTTTAATGCTTATTATGCAGTAAACAGCGATTACCCGCTGATTATGGCAGCTTCTGTTTTAGCAATCCTGCCAACGCTGCTTTTGTTCTTTTTCTTCCAGAGATACATTATTGAATCCATGGCAGTTACTGGTGTAAAAGGATGAGGTGTGTTTCTGTGTATGAAGAAAATGAAGGAGAAGTACAAGGTGTTCTTCGCCTGAACGAGACAAATGTGTATCAAAATCCAGTGGTATGGTCCCACGACCCGTCTATGATGTGGGACCCTGTAACCAAACTGTATTATTCCTATAGCACAGATATTTACAGACCTGAAGAGGGATTAAGAGAAAAAATAGGAATTCCGGTGCGCAGTTCCAGGGATTTAATACATTTTACTTATGAGGGAATCGTACTTTCGGAAAAGGCTATACGGGAAGGGCGGGATAATGGGGATTTTCCGCCTACGGAAGGTTTTTGGGCGCCTTATGTGGAGTATGTAAAAGGAGAATATCGAATGTATTATTCTGCAACGAAAGCCTTTGGCAGTTCGGAATCCCGCATATGGCTGGCTGTAGCCAGGCATCCTCTGGGTCCTTTTGAGAATAGAGGGGTTGTGGCAGATACCTGGGGAACGGATAATACTTATCCAAATGCAATTGATGCACATGTTGTATGGGATGAACACCGGTGTTATTTGGTCTATGGCTCCTTTTTCGGAGGAATCTATATAAAAGCTCTAGATCCGTCTACGGGATTATCCGCAGATGGTAATCCGAAAAGTTTTGGAAAGTGTATTTCCAGACGAGGAAAAGGATTTTCAAAAGACGGACCGGAAGGTGCTTCCATTATATATATGCCTGAAAACGGTTGGTTTTATCTGTTTCAGTCTTATGGCTGGCTGGGAGACGATTACGATATTCGGGTAGGGAGAAGCAGAAATGTGACCGGTCCTTATCTGGATTTTTGTGGAAAGAATCTGAAAGAAGAAAGCATGGGAATTCAGGTTGCAGGAAGTTATAGGTTTGAAGCTGGAAATCCTAATGTAAAGATAAATGGGAATTCGTGGAAATGGAATGGATTTCGAGGTCCGGGGCATGGTGTGCCCTTTTATGATCAAAGGCAGCATAGGTATTTTTTTGTGCATCATGTAAGGGATGGTGCTGAAATATACAGAAACTATGACGAAGAAGAAAAGCGTGCCAGTTATCAGGTGCATTACATGATGGTACGCACAATGGCATTGAGAAATGACTGGCCTGTTCTTTTGCCCGAACCGTACCAGGGGGAGGAGAAGGAAATTCCTGTTTTTGAGGCTCCCAAGGGATATTGGGAAATTTTACATTTTCGGGAAGACGGGAAAGAAATCCAGCGTTCAGAAAAGATTCTGATAACGGATTTTTGTAAGCACTTTGAAAACTCTATAGTTTATGAATGCAGAGATTTTGAGAATGGAAAAAATTCGGTAGTTATGTCGGGAATTGATAAATCCGGTCTTGCATATTGGGGTAAATTCATGTATAGTATAGTTTAGATAAGTCTAAAATTTTTAAGGTTATCTGGAAAGTGGGAAGAAGCAATGTTACATATTAAGAGCTTAGATGAGGGGCTTGAGGTATTCAAGGCATTGGGGTCAGAAGTCAGAATTAATATTGTCAAACTGCTGCTGGAAAACCGAGAGATGAATATGAATGAACTTGCGTCCAGCTTGGGCATTACGAATGGTGCATTGACCAGCCATATTAAGAAACTTGAGGAGACGGGCATAATTAAAGTCATTACAGAACATGGCGGACATGGGAATCAGAAGCTGTGCAGAGTCGATGTGGATAAGATTCTGGTGGAAGTAGAGGGCAAAGAGGCGGAAGATGAAAACAATATCTATAACACGGAAGTGAGAGTTGGACATTATTCCGATTATGAGATTTATCCGACCTGCGGTTTAGCCACAGATACGGCTTTAGTGGGGGAAGTTGATGATCCAAGATATTTTGCTCATCCGGACAGAATTAAAGCAAGAATTCTCTGGTTTACAAAGGGTTATATTGAATATATTATACCCAATCTTTTGCCCAGTGCAACAAAGATAGAGCAAATTACCCTTTCTCTCGAAATTAGTTCAGAGGCGCCGGGAGTCAACAGCGACTGGCCTTCCGATATTTCTTTTTACTTAAATGATGAGAAAATCGGAACCTGGACAAGTCCGGGAGATTATGGCGATGTCCGGGGAATTTTCACTCCGGATTGGTGGTTCCCGAATTGGAATCAATATGGACTTTTGAAAATGATTGTAATTAATAAGAAAGGAACTTTTGTAGATGGATTAAAAATATCGGATATTAATATCCGAAAATTTAATCTGGATTATAAGAGTACCATCCGATTTAAGTTCCAGATTGAAGAAGATGCTAAAAATGTAGGCGGCATCACAATTTTCGGCAACGGATTCGGAAATTACAATCAGGACATTAAGGTTCGGATTGCATATAGTCAAATGTAAAGAAGATAGAAGCGGCTCAATATTCTGCATTATAAGCAGAGTTGAGTCGTTTTGTTTTATATCTGCGAGAGTAAAAGGAGGCAGCATGAAGAAAAAAGCAATTTTATATCTGACAATGGCCCTGTGTGTTGGCATGGCTGGCTGTGGACAAAAAGAAAAGTTAAAGGCAGATAAAGCTGTAGAGAAAGAATTTAAAGAGGTATCTGTTCATGACCCGTCGGTTGTGCAGGGAGATGATGGAAGTTATTATATTTTTGGTTCTCATCTGGCAGTAGCGAAAACCGATGATTTTATGAATTGGGAATATGTGAATCAGGGAGTGAAGAATGATAATTCCGTTATCCCGGATGTGTATCTGAATATGAAAGAGGCCTTTGAATGGTCTCACAGCAATACGTTCTGGGCTCCGGATGTGGCAAAGCTGGCAGACGGGAAATTTCATTTGTATTATTGTAACTGTCAAGGAGATGCCCCGGTTTCCTGTCTCGGAACAGCGGTTTCTGACACAGTAGCAGGTCCATATATTAACGAGGGGCTGATGTTGAAATCCGGAATGGGTGCAGAAGAAAAAGACGAGGATGGTAATTTGTATCAGGCAACCACGGACCCTAATACGGTAGACCCATGTACCTTTTATGACGCAGAGGGAAAACTCTGGATGGTTTACGGTTCTTATTCGGGCGGAATTTTCATAAAAGAAATGAATCCGGAAACGGGTCTGCCCCTGGAAACAGGCTATGGGAAAAAACTGTTGGGCGGCAATCATCTTAGGATAGAGGCGCCGTACATTATATATAATGAAGAAACAGGATATTATTACATGTTTCTTTCCTTTGGAGGATTGGATTCTACCGGAGGATATAACATCCGGGTGTGCAGGTCTGAAAATCCAGACGGTCCCTATGTGGACTCCATGGGACAGGAAATGGAGGATTGTAAAGGGGCAGCAGGGACATCTTTTAGTGATGCAACAGCAGCTTTGTATGGCACGAAGTTAATGGGTGGCTATAAGTTTTTATGGAAAGAAGGCGAAGAGGGAGAGGAAAGGGAAGGATACCTTTCGCCAGGACATAATTCTTGTATTTATCAGGAAGAGACAGACCGATATTTCATTATTTATCACACCAGATTTGAGAACAGGGGTGAAGAACATGAGGTTCGTGTACACCAAATGTTTTTCAATGAAGATGGCTGGCCGGTGATTGCGCCTTACCGATATACAGAGGAATCTTTGAAAGAATATACAAAGAAAGAACTTGCAGGAAATTATAAATTTATCAATCATGGCAGAGAGATTTCGGCAGATATGGCAGAATCAGATGAAATTCAACTTTGCACGGATGGAAAGATAAAGGGGGCGGCAGAAGGCACCTGGAATCTCAAAAAGGATTGTAAGATAGAGCTGGAGATTGATGGAAAAAGTTATAAAGGTGTTTATTTAAAGCAATGGGACGAGGACGGAAAAAAGTATGTTATGACGTTTACTGCCCTGTGCAGTGAAACAGGAGTGTCTGTCTGGGGAAGTGGCCTTAACGCAATAGAAGAGTAGAAAAGGAGAAAAGCACATGGCAAGACTTGTAATTAACACAAAAAAGAAAGTAAGCAAAATCAACAAAGAAATTTACGGACATTTTTCGGAACATCTGGGAAGATGTATCTACGAAGGGATTTATGTGGGAGAAGACTCCCCTATTGAGAATGTCAATGGCATGAGATGTGATGTGGTGGAGGCCCTGAAGGAAATGAAAGTGCCTGTTCTGCGCTGGCCGGGTGGCTGCTTTGCGGATGAATATCACTGGAAAGACGGTATAGGACCGAAAGAAACAAGGAAAAAGATGATTAATACTCACTGGGGCGGAGTGGTAGAGGACAACAGTTTCGGAACCCATGAATTTTTTGAATTGTGTGAGCAACTTGGCTGCGAAACCTATATCAATGGAAATCTGGGAAGCGGTACGGTTCAGGAAATGTCCGAATGGGTAGAATACATGACTTTTGAAGGCGTTTCTCCTATGGCAGAGCTTCGTGCAAAGAACGGACACGAGAAACCGTGGAAAGTAGATTTTTTTGGTGTGGGAAATGAAAGCTGGGGCTGCGGCGGCAATATGAATCCGGATTTTTATGCCAATGAATACCGCAGATACCAGACTTTTATCAGAGATTATAAGGCAGGAGAGCATATTGAGAAAATTTGCTGTGGTGCAAATGTAGATGATTATGAATGGACAAAAGAGGTTCTGGATACCTGTTTTCGTCATTCTCTTCCTTTCCAGCATGGTTTTATGGACGGACTTTCTCTGCACTATTATGTGCACCCGGAAGGATGGGATGTGAAAGGAAGTGCTACAGATTTTGACGAAACAGTATGGTACAAAACCTTAAATAAGGCTTTGTATATGGAGGAATTGATTCAGCGTCACGGGGCTATTATGGATACTTATGACCCAGAGAAAAAAATCGGCATGATTGTAGATGAGTGGGGAACTTGGTATACCTGCGAACCTGGCACAAATCCAGGATTTCTTTATCAGCAGAATACCATGCGTGACGCTCTGGTGGCAGGAATTACCCTGAATATTTTTAATAAACACAGCGACAGGGTGAAAATGGCAAACCTGGCTCAGATGGTCAATGTTCTGCAGTCAGTGCTTTTGACAGAAGGTGAAAAGATGGTGAAAACACCAACTTATCATATTTTTAATATGTATAAACATCACCAGGATGCAGAACTTCTGGACAGCCATATGGAGACGAAAACCATTGGCACAGGAGAGTGGAATGTGCCGAATCTGACAGAATCTGTTTCTGTGGCAGAAGATGGTACGCTGCATATTACACTTACAAATCTGTCTTTGGAAGAGGATTATGAAATTGATACCACCATATTGGATAAAGCAGTATCACAGGTGCGGGGAGAAATCGTCACAGGAGAAATGCATGCGAAGAATACCTTTGAAGAGCCGGAGACTGTAACAGTGGAAACCTTTGATAAAGCAGAGCTTACAGAGGGAGGATTGAAATTTACAATCCCAAAATGCAGTGTGGTACATTTAGAGGTGAGATAAAATGCCGGATAATATCCAGAGGATATGTAAGAAATGCCTTCTGCGGGATATGGAGGAAAAAGAATATTTCGCAAACATGTACGCTTATATTGATAATCTGTCCAAGGAGGATAAGGTGTCAGAGGCGGAATACCAGAGCAGGCTGGAGTTGTGCAGAAACTGTGAGAATTTGATTTCCGGGATGTGCAGAATATGCGGCTGTTATGTTGAAATGCGTGCGGCTATGAAAGTACGTCATTGTCCGGGCATAAAACCGAAATGGTAGTAAAAAAGTGCAAATCGTGTTACAGTATATATTAAGAAAAGTGTGAGCAGAAAACAGGAGGAACTGTTATGAGCTTTTTACAGGAATTACAAAAATATGATTTGCACTGTCATCTGGACGGCTCGCTGTCTGTGGATTGTATTCGTACCATGGCAGAACAGGCAGGGATTTCTCTGGAAGAAAAAAATCTCAAGGAGCGTCTTTTGGCTGATTTTAACTGCAAAAGTCTGGCAGAGTATCTGACGAAGTTTGATTTGCCTCTGGAATGTCTTGTGACAGAGGAGAATTTTACTGAGGCGGTAAAAGATGTCATGAAAACTGCTGCTGCAGAACGGGTGGTATATATAGAAATCCGTTTTGCACCCATGCTTTCTGTGAGAGAAGGGCTGTCTCTTCGCCAGATTATAGAAGGAGCTCTAAAAGGATTGAAGCAGGGGGAAGAAGCATATAGCATAAGGGGGAATTTGATTCTTTGCGGTATGCGCCACATGCCTTGGGAGAAAAATGTGGAATTGGTAAAGGCAGCAAAGGAATATTATGGTCATGGTGTCTGCGCCGTGGATTTGGCGGGAGACGAGGCCGCCTTTCCGGTAAGGCAGCAGGCGGTCATGTTCCAGACTGCGAAAGAGCTAGGTATTCCCTTTACCATTCATGCAGGGGAATGTCAAAATGCCCAGAGTATTTGGGACGCTTTGGAACTGGGCGCGTCCAGAATCGGACACGGAATCGCAGCTAGAAAAGACCCCAGGCTGATGGAATACTGTGTACAGCACAAAATCCCTTTTGAGATGTGTCCGGTAAGCAATCTCCAGACAAAAGCAGTACAAAGTATGGAAGAGTATCCATTGTTTCTGTTTTTGAAAAAAGGAATACCGGTTACCATAAACACGGATAATCGAACTGTGAGCAATACAAGTATTACAAGGGAACTTCAAATGATACAGGAATACTACGGATGTGCAGATGAAGTTTTGGAAACTTTGATGAAACATGCAAGAGATGCTGCCTTCTCCAGTTAGGAGAAAGGCAGTATTTTTTAATGCTGTCTGTCGCCTGCAAGAGATATTAATAAAGTCCAAGGAGCTGGTCAACGGTTTCGGGATTCTTTCTGGTGGATTCGATTAGTTTAAAAAGGTAAGAACTCATTTCAGCAGAAACTTTGTCTACGGCTTCCTGATAAATCTGCTGTTTGTAAATACAATTTTGCATAGTACATCCGTTTTCGGGAATATGATGCCGTTTTTCTTTTTGTTTTAATCTCAGATAAAGTGTTCTCAGCAAGTTAGAATTTTGGGTGTTTACTAAATCCAGGTATTGTTCTACGACTTCACGATTTCCTTTGGTTGTGGCGGTTTCAAAGGCATGCCGTATGGCTCGCTCTACACTTGAAGCGGTAGTGCCTCTTTTCTTTGCGATATCGGCATACAGAGAGCAGATTTTTCCATTGCTGTAATAGGTATCGGTGTCAAAGAGTTCCAAGGCGTCATAAATATAGGTAAAACCTTTTACGCCTGCCGGTATGCCAATTTCTAATAAAATGTCAACGATGTCATTTCTCATTTTTCTGAGTCGTCCTTTCTATGGGTATTCATTACTAAACATTAAAATGGAACATGATATGTATGAAATGTAAAATGTCTCAATGAGACAATTATATGTCTTTTTGCGACGTATGTCAACATAAATTTGTTGACAACAAAACAGATATCCATTACTATAGTTAGGTCACTATACAAAAAATACATTAAAGGGGTATTGACAAATTTGAAAAACAGAATAAAAGCAATTCGGAAGAATGCCGGAATGACGCAGCAGCAGTTTGCAAACCGAATCGGCGTTTCCAGGAATACGATTGCTACCTATGAAACCAGTGTACGGGTTCCGATTGAAGCAGTGCTTCTGTCCATATGCAGAGAGTTTGGAGTGAATGAAGAATGGCTGCGTACAGGTGAAGGTGAGATGTATATAGACATTACACCGGATTTGGAATTGTCCAGGTGGTTCGGGCAGCTCTTAAGAGAAGAAGACAACTCATTTCAGAAGAAATTCCTGCTTATGCTGTCTAAACTGACAGAAGAAGAATGGAATTCTCTTCAGAAAGTGGCGACGCTGCTTTTTTCAAGCAGTGTACAGAATTAAAGGGATTGGGTCAGGGATTTGATAAACTCATAGATGCATTTCATCTGATGATAATTTGCTCTTTGAAGTAAGTCGATGATTTGATGTTTGATGTCCATATCTTTCCCCCACAATATGTAACTTTGCCATATCCTTAAGCTATATTTACAGTTTACGTTATATTGCAGGAAAAGTCAATGCATTTTTTACAGGAAGTTTGATGAAAAACATTGTTTTTACAAGAAAATTGTAGTATGATTTTTTCTATAAACAACTTCTATTATAATATAGAAAGGAACAAGTAAAAAGCGGATTTGCGGGAGGCTACTATGGGGATTGGGGAAAGGGTTCGCAAGCGCAGGGTGGAATTGGGACTTACAAGGAACGAACTGGTGGAAAAATTACATGTTACACCCTCCGCTGTTGCAAACTATGAAAATAATATCAGTGTTCCGAAGCCGGAACTTCTGATTTCATTGATGAAAAACCTGGGAACAGATGCAAATTACTTATACGCAGATTATATTTCGGACGACTTGATTGAGAAGAATTATAAAAAGAATATGAGTGAGGAGGAGCAGGCATCTGTCAGAAAATATCGGGAACTTACGGAAAATGGAAAACGTCTTGTGCGAATTGTGATAAACGAAGAATATGAGCGCATGATGTCACAGCGCTGGATTATGCTGGAATGTTATTTTCCGGGAAGCAGGAAGCGGAATGCGGGATTTCTTCTGCAGGAATACGCAGGGAAAATCCGGGCCAGAGAGAAAAATATTCCAGAGGGGACAGATTATTGTTTTCAGATTCAGATTGACAGATATGAACCGGTGTTTCAAAAACAGGATATTCTTGCTGTATCCTCTGCGGCTGCTGCGCACAATGAAATAGGTATATTCTGCTTTCGGGGCGTTTGTTATATACGCACGCTTTACCGTAAGGGCAGTGTCTGTAAATTGCGAGCGCTTAATGTTATGGAGCCGGACATTGTTGTAGAAAAAGAAGAGGAGCTTTGCTGTCTGGGCAAAATTCTGGGAAAAGTCTATGGGGAGTACGAAATCCTGCATCCTGAGAAAGAATAACTTGACAAAGACCTTCGTCTATGTTACGCTTACAAAGCGACAATGGAAGCAGGTCTTTTTTTTGTGCGTAATTTTCAGAAGGATTCTGATAGACTACATATGAAAAGAGGTATCTGGTCGCGGTAACAAGACGTTGCATAATGACAGCCCTGTGAAGCTGTCAGCGATAAAAGACACATGGAGGTGGAGAAGTCGTGCGCGTAAAAATCACATTGGCATGTACGGAATGTAAACAGCGTAACTACAACATGACAAAGGAAAAAAAGAATCATCCGGAACGTTTGGAGACAAAGAAATACTGCAAATTCTGTAAAGCTCATACATTACACAAAGAAACCAAATAATCAGGTTTAAGAGGGTGAATTTATGGAAGCAGAAAAAAAGCAGAAAGCTCCAAAAAAGAACTGGACCAAAGGACTTCAGGCAGAATTTAAAAAAATAGTCTGGCCTGATAAGCAGACTCTTGTAAAGCAGACCGTTGCGGTAGTGTCTATCACTGCTGTACTGGGGGTTTTCATTGCTGTTATCGACAGCGGGATTCTGCAGCTGCTGAACTTAATTATTAAGTAAGGACAAGGTGAATTAGAATGTCAGAAGCAAATTGGTATGTTGTTCATACCTATTCAGGGTATGAAAACAAGGTAAAAGCCAACATTGATAAGACAATAGAGAACAGACACCTGGAGGACCAGATTTTAGAAGTCCGTGTACCTATGGAGGACGTAGTGGAACTGAAGAACGGCGAGAAAAAGCAGGTTCAGAAGAAGATGTTTCCCGGTTATGTCCTGATTCATATGGTGATGAATGATGACACATGGTATGTTGTAAGAAACACCCGCGGTGTTACAGGATTTGTTGGTCCGGGTTCAAAACCGGTTCCGCTGACGGAAAAGGAAATTGACGCTCTCGGCATTTCAATGGTCAGAGAAGTGGAAGTTGACTTTGAAGAAGGCGACAGTGTTGTTGTCACAGGCGGTGTTTGGAAAGATACTGTGGGCGTTGTTCAGAGTATTAACGAAGCAAAACAGATTGTGACAATCAGTGTTGAGCTGTTTGGCCGCGAAACGCCGGTAGAAATAAGTTTCGCAGAAGTAAAGAGTCTTTCATAAGACAAAACAGTAAACAGTATGCAAGGGTCATAATGTCACATGGCTCGTGGGAGGGACATTCCCGCAATTACCACATTATAGGAGGTGCCGAAAATGGCAAAGAAAGTAACAGGTTACATTAAATTACAGATTCCTGCTGGAAAGGCAACACCAGCACCACCAGTTGGTCCTGCTTTAGGTCAGCACGGTGTAAACATTGTACAGTTTACAAAAGAATTTAACGCAAGAACAGCAGACAAAGGAGATTTAATCATCCCTGTTGTTATTACAGTATATGCGGACAGAAGCTTCAGCTTCATTACAAAAACTCCGCCGGCTGCAGTTTTATTAAAGAAAGCTTGCAACATCAAATCTGGTTCAGGCGTTCCAAACAAAACAAAAGTAGCTACAATTTCTAAAGCGAAAATCCAGGAAATTGCAGAAATGAAAATGCCGGACTTAAATGCAGCATCCTTAGAGGCAGCTATGAGCATGATTGCCGGAACTGCAAGAAGTATGGGTATTACAGTAGAAGAATAATTAGTTTTGTGACTATCAACAAACGTGGGAGGGACATTCCCGCAATTACCACTAGGAGGTTATTTATATGAAACGCGGAAAAAAATACGCAGAGGCTGCAAAAGCAGTTGACCGTACAAATTTATACGACCCAGCAGAGGCCATTTCTTTAGTAAAGAAAACAGCCGTAGCTAAATTTGACGAAACAATCGAAGCTCATATCAGAACAGGCTGTGATGGACGTCATGCAGAACAGCAGATTCGTGGTGCAGTTGTACTGCCTCACGGAACAGGTAAGACTGTTCGCGTATTAGTATTTGCTAAGAACGCAAAAGCTGACGAAGCACAGGCAGCAGGTGCAGACTTCGTAGGAGCTGAGGATTTAATTCCGAAGATTCAGAACGAAGGATGGTTAGACTTTGACGTTGTTGTTGCTACACCGGATATGATGGGCGTTGTTGGACGTCTGGGACGTGTTCTCGGACCTAAAGGCTTAATGCCAAACCCAAAAGCTGGTACAGTAACTATGGACGTTGCTAAAGCTATCCAGGATATCAAAGCTGGTAAGATTGAATATCGTCTTGATAAAACAAATATCATTCACGTGCCAATCGGAAAAGCTTCTTTCACAGAGGAGCAGTTAGCGGACAACTTCCAGACGCTTATGGGAGCTATCAACAAGGCTAGACCAAGCGCGTTAAAAGGTGTGTTCTTAAAGAGCGTATCTCTGGCTTCCACAATGGGACCAAGCGTAAAGGTTAATCCTGTTAAATTAGCTCAGTAATAGATGCATTATGAAATCCCGGTATAGAGAAAATCTGTATCGGGATTTTTTATAGCTTAAATTCTTATACTTTCAAATCATTACATTTCTTATTTGCTGTTCTTGAACAAAAAAATCCATAAAATATGAAAATAATACTTATAAAAAATAATTATAGTTATAGGAAAAAGAAATTGGAAAATAGATGGGTATATAGTAAAAATACACAAAAATATAAGAATAAAACTGGAAAAAACGGCAATATTCATTTGCTGATGAATTGTATATAATAATTATAAAAAATAATTATATAAAATGGAGAAAAGGAAGGAGAGGGCAGTGTTCAAAAAAAGAAAATGTTTTGTGGTAGCGGTTCTGGTGTGCCTGATTTTACTGACAGGTGTTTTGGGTTTTGGAAAAGTATATGAAAAGAAGAATCCCCTTCTGGTGGATGGAAAGCCCATCACACAGGAGGAACTGGAATTTTATAATGGAGATAAGGAAAGGGCCGTTCGGGGGAGGGTAGTATGGAATTGGGCAGAACAGGAAGGGGTTGTTGATGAGTTTTCCTATAAAACTTTTTTGGAGGCGTTAGAAACTGAAAATAAGAAGAGGAAAGAATTTTATGAGAAAGGAGAACCAGTGTATGGGCCGGTGGAATTTACGCCTATGCAGTATTATAAGAGATTGCTTGGAGAGTGTGAACGGGCATTGAAAGAGAGAAAAATGGAAGAACTTTCAGAAGAAGAACTGGTTGCTTTTTATGAAACACATCGGGAAAATTACAGGCAGGTGGATTCTTTTACCGCTGAGTATACTGTTTGGCAAGAGGGCAGAATTGCCTATCAGGGGACATTGGAACTGAATGACAGTAATATACGTGCTATGACTGAAGCGGATGAAGAACTTGCAAATAAACTCTTGCAGTTAGAGGAAGGAGGGCAGTCAACGTGGGGTGATGACAGCGGAGCAAAGAAACGGCTCATGTGCACGAAGCGGGAAGCTGGGGGATATTTATCCTATGAAGAGGTTTCCGGTGCGGTTTTGGAACAGTGTACTGCAGATGAATTTGAAAAAGAATTGAATAAAAAAATGAAAGAGTCTGAAGTTCGGGATTTCAGATGAGGAGGAAATGAATGAGACGTATAGCAAAAAAGATATCATGTATTGTATTGACAGCGGCGCTTGTTGCTGAAAGCTTGCCGGGCTATGTGCTTGCGGCAGAAATACAGACAGAGATGTCTGTAACAGAGCAGATGGAGCAAGTGCAGACAGATCAGGCACAGCCGAAAGAAGAGGATGGTGTTCTTTCGGAAAATGAGTCTGTAATGTCAGAAGGTGCGGTGGAAGTACAGCCGGAAGAGGAGACCGTGGAAGAACCACCCGCAGAAGAAATAGAGGAAAAAGTCGGACGGTCAGTGCCGCAGGCTGGTTCCAGGGAATTGTTAAGAGATAGTTTTGAAGATGCAAGTGGCTGGAAAATAAATCAGCCCAATGCTGTGAAAATAGAAAATGGACGGGCAGTTATTAAGGGGAGTGGTCCCAATAATGCGATGGCATCTATGGGGATTCTTGCGGCCGAAAATTTTTTAATGCAGACAGATTTAACTGTGGGTGCAGGCAATACAAACTGTAATGCTAAAATAGCGTTTAAAGCGAAGGAAGGATTTGAGCAGCAAAGGCTGCAGCTCCGTTTTGATTTTCCCCACAATAAGGTAATGTTGGAAAATGTGACGGGAAATACGGTAAATACTACTTATAAAGAGGCTACAGTGGCAGTGAGCGAAGGGGTGCATAAACTGACTGTGGAAGTGCAGGATGACACGATTACGGCGTGGCTGGATGAGCAGGAGATGATTACAGCTGCCCATGAGGAGATTGCTGGAATGGAACAGGGGAGGCTGCTTTTTGCAGGACAGTATCCGGCGCAGGACTTTGCGTTGGATAATCTGCTGGTTACAACAAATGAGCAGCCCAGCGGAAAAGAGTGTACGGTGACATTGGAAACGTACACGGACGGGGTACTGGATGCGAATCATAAAGGCGGTACTTTGACTGCGGACAGACTTTCGGGCTATAGCGGAGATTATGTGACACTAACGCCAAAGGCCAATCATGGATATGTATTTGCAAGATATGAAACCAACACGGATAATCTGGTGCCTGTTGAAAACGACAGGTTTCAGTTAAGTGAAAAATTTCCTCAGATAACCGTGAGAGCATATTTTGAAACGAGAATACCGGGAAAAGATGAACTTTTCTTTGAAGATTTTGGTGGAGATTTAGGTGGAACTCTTCCGGGTATCAACATATCGGACGGCGAACTTGTAGTGGATGTTCCGGAAGGGGAGGATACAAATGCTTACAGTCCGGAAGTGGATTGGGAGAAAATCAGCAGCAATAAAGGGTATCGTATTTCTGTGGATGCCAGAAGAAAGACGGACGAGTCAGGAACCTTTCAGATTACTTTCCGTGGGGGAGATGACTTTGCGTCCCGTTATGTAGTGGCTGTCAATGCACAGGGAAGCGCTATGCTGCGAAGGTTTTATAATGGAGAAAATGAAGAATTGGCAAAGGGTGGATTCCAGATGACGGACAAATTTGCCCATGTTGTGATCGAGGTAAATGGTTCGAAGATGACTTTGCTCATAGATGGTAAGGAGATTTTGAACTATACAGACAGCGAAAACTGGACAGGTATGCAGCCGAAAGTGCAGTTGATTAATATGACCAAGGGGGCGCCGATGGCTTTTGACAATCTTCTGGTGGAGCAGATTTGCGAGAAGAAACCCATAAAGGTTTATTCTGTATATGAAGGAAAAGAAGATACAGAGCATAAAGCGGGAACAGCAGTCAGTGATGTGGCAGAAGCAGAAGAGGGAGAGAAAGTGACTCTTACTGCAACTGCGAAAGCGGGTTACAGTTTGAAAGAATATCAAATAGAAAATGTAGAAAATGTGCAAATCACAGACGGAACCTTTGTTATGCCGGCTGGCGACTATGAAACATTAACCGTGAGGGCTGTTTTTGAAGAGGATAAGGTAAGAGAAGGAAAAACTTTTTATGTGGATTCTGAAAAGGGGGATGACAGTGCAGAAGGAACTACTGAAAAAACTGCTTGGGAATCATTGGATAAAGTGAAGGAGTATGGAGCCTTTGTGCCCGGAGATAAAATTCTTCTGAAACGCGGAAGTGTGTTTACAGGACAGCAGCTTGCATTCCAGGGAATGGGGGCAAAAGGCAAACCGATTGAAATTAGCACTTATGGAAAAGGCGAACTTCCCCGGCTGGAAGGAAATGGTCAGGTGGAGAATGTGGTATCGCTTTATAATCAGCAATATGTAGAAATTCGAAATTTGGAAATTACAAATCTGGACACGCAGTATAATACAAACTTTGGTTTGAATGAGAGTAATAATACCGAAAAGGCTTTAAGAGCTGTAAATGTATCTATTCGTGATTTCGGAACTGCATCAGGGATTGTGATTGAAAATTGTTATATTCATGACATCAATGGAAATATTAATTTGAAATGGAACGGCGGTATTTTCTTTGATGTGAAGGCTAATATTCAAAATGGAGTTTTGACAGGTGTACCCAGCAAATATGATAATGTACGGATTTCCGGCTGTACTTTCGAGAGAGTAGATCGTTCTGCTGTTAAGCTGGTAAGTTCTCAGTGGTGTAATCAGTGGGAAAAGAATGACCCGGGAGTTCCGGTGAATTGGTATCCATCCACGAATATGGTAGTGGAAGAAAATTATATGGAATATATCGGTGGAGACGGTATTACGGTCAGAGATACAGATGGGGCTTTGATTGAGCACAATCTGGCAAAAGACTGTCGTTTCCAGAAAACAGGTTATAATGTAGGCATTTGGCCTTTTGAAGCGGCAAATACGGTACTGCAGTACAATGAAGCTTATGAAACCCACGGAACGACAGATGGACAGGGCTTGGATTGCGACCATGCTTCTTCGAATTCTGTAATGCAGTATAATTACAGTCATAATAACGAAGGCGGATTTATGCTGATTATGGGCGGCTACCCCCATACCGGAGCAACGGTCCGGTATAACGTCAGCCAGAATGACAGAGATAAGACTTTTGAATTTGCGCAGGGGCTTCCGAAAGGAACCATGATTTATAATAATACTATTTATTCGGATACGGTTCTGGACAGAGGTGTATTTTATCTCTCTAATACAGGTGCCGGTCAGGGTGTTAACGACGGGTTCGTATTTAATAATGTCTTTAGTTTCCCACAGGGTCAGAATACCTATGGCGGAGATGCGCAGGGGCTTGCTTTGGTGCAGGAACATATGAAGATTTATAACAATGCCTATACCGGCGGTATGAGTGCTTTTGACGCAGATGCAAAGCCTTTGCAGGAGGATGATTTGGGTATTGAAAGCCTGGGAAATGCACCGGAAACTCATGAGGGAAAAGAAGCTGTAACAGGAAGTTCTGGTTTGCTGGATGGGTATAAACTGGAGATGGATTCTGTATTGATTGATAAAGGGCTCACAGTGGAAGAGGCATGGAAACACTTCGGTGGAACAAAACTGGTAGATGGCAGAAAATATTCTCCCCGTGAATTTTTCGAGGAGGCGAAGGCACAGGACTATGCAAGCATTGATTGTATTATGGGAAATAATTTTCCGGAAGTATTAGGTGCGGCTTATGACAAAGATTTCTTTGGAGAAAGCATCACGAAAGGGAGGCCGGATATCGGTGCGGCGGAATATTCGATGTCGGAACCGGAAAAACCGGATAAAATTGTGCTGGAAAGTCTTTCTATTCAGAGAGCCCCGGAAAAAACAAAATATACAGAAGGAGAGTTTTTTGAACCGGAAGGAATGGAGGTGAAGGCGGGATTTAGTGATGGAAACGTGAGAGACGTAACTGGAGAAATCAGTTATAGTAAAGAGCCGCTGAAAACCAGTGATAAAGAAGTGGTTATTCGATATACATATGATGGGGTGACGAAAGAAGTAGTTCAGGAGATTGTGGTGAATGTTAAGGAAGAACCACAGCCGCCGAAATCGGAATGGCCAGAAAATCCAGAGAACCCGGAAGAGCCAGACAGTTCGGATTGGACGATAGATTCTGTAAAGATAATACCTGAAAAAGTGGATCTGAAGGCGGGAGAAAGCAAACAGTTTACCGCAGAGGTAAAGGGAAAGGGTGAATTTTCAAAGGAAGTTTTCTGGGAAGTTGCTGGAAATAAAGATAAAGATACACGTATAGATGAAAAAGGAAACTTATGTGTAAGCAAAGGGGAAACTTCTGAGGAAGTAAACATAAAAGCAATTTCCAAAGCAGACGCGGACAAATTTGATGAAGTAACGGTAAAAATTAAAAGAGAACCGGTGAAAGAACCTGAAAAGGATAAAAACAGCAACGCTGCAACTGGTAAGCCTGTGGGAAATAAGGGAGTTCAAACGGGAGACGAGAGTCAGGTTGTGATGTTCCTGGTAATGTTGGGAGTTGCAGGGGGATTTCTGAAAATGTACAGAAGAAAAAGACAGTAACTTTTTATTAGAATATGGCTGCTGCACAAAAATGGTAAGTTTAGTACTTTGGTTTGTGCGGCAGCTTTCTGTTGTGGGGGATAAAAAATAAAAAATAGGCTTGACAGGTGTTGGATAACGTGTTATTATAGCAAAGTTGCTGTTGCATACAGATGCACAATTTGATAAGAAGTTAGAAAAAATAAAAAAGTGTTGACAATAGACAGAATATATGATATTCTAGTTTAGCTGTCGCAAAGAACAGAAGTTATCGCTCAGGCGAGCAGATGCGGGTTCTTTAAAGCAACAGAAAGACGACTTCGGTCGATAAAAAAGTTTTAAAAAGTTCTTGACAAAGTG
>OGXL01001002.1_pt1 | contig 24392 bp, 22 predicted proteins | sample 1576311 | NCBI WGS metagenome assembly OGXL01 (sample SAMEA3541564, study PRJEB24748) | human gut metagenome | biome: human gut; feature: human-associated habitat; material: faeces | place: China | collected 2012 | reverse complement strand
TACGCAAAGCTATACCCCAACGCATGCACGCTTCTGGTGGACACATACGATACGCTCAAATCCGGTGTTCCCAATGCCATCCGGGTATTCCGGGAGCTGCGCGAGGAGGGAATCCGCCCCAGATCCTACGGCATCCGCCTGGACAGCGGCGACCTGGCATACCTGTCAAAACAGGCACGGGCCATGCTGGACGAGGCAGGATTTACGGACGCAGTGATCTCCGCGTCAAACGACCTGGACGAATATCTGCTCCACGACCTGAAGATACAGCAGGCAGCCATCACTTCCTGGGGTGTGGGCACCAACCTGATCACCTCAAAAGACTGCCCTTCTTTTGGCGGCGTTTACAAGCTGGCGGCCATCCAGGATGAGTCCGGTCAGTTTGTGCCCAAGATCAAGATCTCCGAGAACACAGAGAAGATCACCAACCCGGGCAACAAGACCATTTACCGGATCTACGACAAGACCACAGGAAAAGTAAGAGCCGACCTGATCTGCTTTGTGGATGAGACCTATGACACAGACCAGGATCTGCTTCTCTTTGATCCCATTGAGACATGGAAAAAGACCCGGCTTCCGGGCGGCACCTACACTATGCGCGAGATCCTTGTGCCTGTGTTCCGGAACGGAGAGTGTGTCTACCAGTCACCCTCTGTCATGGAGATCGCGGAGTACTGCAAGCAGGAGAAGAAGACCCTGTGGGAGGAGACAAAACGTCTCTTCTACCCTCACCAGGTCTACGTGGATCTGTCTGAGAGCCTCTATGAGGTCAAAAAATCTCTGCTTGATCAGATGGATATGGATTAATCGGATATAGTTAAGGAGGACTTATTGTTATGAATATTATTGTACTGGCAGGCGGCTACAGCAACGAGCGGGACGTCTCCCTGAGCTCAGGCGGAAGTATCTGCCGTGCGCTCCGGGAGCGAGGACATAACGCCTACCTTCTGGATGCCTTCCTCGGACTTGAGGATGCGCCCGAGAACCTGGAGGATGTGTTCACCCTGCCGGGAGGCGGCCTTGAGATCGCCACCGGCATCCAGGTGTCCGAGCCGGACCTCGACGCCCTCTGGGCATCCCGGCCCGGGGACTCCCCCAGCTACCTGGGCCCCCACGTGCTGGAGCTGTGCAGTCTGGCCGACATCACCTTCCTGGCCCTTCACGGAGGACTGGGTGAGAACGGCAAGCTGCAGGCTGCTTTTGACACTCTGGGGATCCGCTACACAGGTCCCGACTCACTGGGATGCGCGCTCTCCATGGATAAGGGCGTCACGAAAGATCTCTTCCACTCTGCCGGCGTCCCCACTCCCTACGGCACACACATTTCCCGCAGGGATAAGGACATTTCCCTGGAAGCGCTCCAGATCCCCCTTCCCCTGGTAGTCAAACCCTGCTCCGGGGGATCCAGCATCGGCGTGCACTTTGCCCACACGGAGGAGGAATTCCGGGAGGCCATGCGTCTGTCTTTTGAAAAGGAGGACGAAGTAGTCATTGAGCCCTTCATCGATGGCCGGGAATATGCCTGCGGCATTTTTGACGGCAAGGCACTTCCCCTTGTGGAGATCATTCCCGACGGAGGCGTGTTTGACTATGTGCACAAGTACCAGAGCGGCGGTGCTTCCGAGATCTGCCCCGCTACCTCCGTGGACAAAGAGACTACAGAGGCCATACAGAAGACCGGCGTGCTGGCCGCAGAGGCTCTCCGCCTGAACGTATACTGCAGAGCAGATTTCATCGTGGACAATCACACAGGCCGTTTCTACTGCCTGGAAGTCAATTCACTGCCCGGCATGACAAACGCCAGCCTCCTGCCCAAAGCGGCAAAGGCAGCCGGATACGAATACGGCGAGTTCTGTGAGCAGATCATTGAAAAATCCATGGACGCCAGATACAGATAGGAGAGAAACATGAAAAATCTCACAATAGAAAATATAACCAGGGCCTGCCGCGGCACATACCACGGCAGCGACAGCCTCCTCTCCCGGGAGGCCGCCCACGTGGTCATCGACAGCCGGAAAGCCGGCCCGGAGGATGTGTTTGTAGCCATCAAAGGAGAGCGGGTGGACGGACATTCTTTCATCCCCTCTGTCATGGACGCAGGCGCTCTGTGCGCCGTGTCTGAGCAGGATCTGGGAGAAGTCCCCTTCCCCTATATCCGGGTAGAGTCCACTGCCCAGGCCCTTCTGGACATTGCAAAGCTGTACCGGGACTCTTTTGACCTCAAAGTAGTGGGGATCTCCGGCAGTGTGGGAAAGACCAGCACAAAGGAGATGATCGCATCCGTCCTGGCGCAGAAGTTCAATGTACACAAGACCCAGGGGAACCTGAACAGCGAGTCCGGCCTTCCCCTGACTGTCTTTGACCTGAAGGAGGAAAATGAGGTGTCTGTCCTGGAGATGGGCATCAACCATTTCGGTGAGATGCGCAAACTCTCCACCGTGGCCCAGCCTGATGTGTGCGTGATCACCAACATCGGTGTGGCCCACCTGGAATTCCTCAAGACCCAGGAGGGCATCATGCAGGAAAAGACACAGATGTTCCAGGACATGAAGCCGGGCGGCTCCATCGTCCTCAACGGAGATGACCCTCTCCTGTCCACCGTCGGACCTGTGAAGGGCGTAACCCCCCTCTTCTACGGCACATCGCCGGACTGCGATGTGTATGCCACAGGCATACAGTCCCAGGGCCTGAAGGGCTCTTCCTGCATTATCCACACACCCGGCGGACAGTTTTCCTGTCTGGTCCCCACCCCCGGATCCCACATGGTATCCAACGCTCTTGCAGGGGCGGCAGTGGGATACGTGCTGGGTCTTAGCAGCGAACAGATCAAATACGGCATTGAGCACCTTCCCTTCCTGCCGGGCAGGAACAACATCATCCAGACAGACAAAGTCATTATCCTGGACGACTGCTACAACGCCAACCCGGTTTCCATGAAGGCTGCCATCGATGTGCTGGGTCTTGGGATCGGCCGCAGAGTGGCTGTCCTTGGAAAAATGGGCGAGCTGGGTCATAACGAGAAAGAGCTCCACTATGAGGTAGGCACTTACCTGGCCGCATCCGGGACAGACATGGTGATCGCCGTGGATGAACTGGCAAAAGAGATCATCCGGGGCATAGAGGATGCTGGTTCCCGGATAGAGACGCACTGGTTCGCCACAAAGGACGATCTCATCCCTCATCTCGGGGAACTGATAAAGGAGGGGGACAATGTCCTTGTAAAAGCCTCCAACAGCCTTGGCTTCAGCGGGATCGTACAGGCGCTGCAGGAGCTGTAGGAAATTCCACAAAGGAGAACAGACCATGGATTATCAGGTTCTCGTCCTTGATCTGGACGGCACACTGACCAACTCAAAAAAGGAGATCACGCCGGCCACGCTGGAGGCGCTGATCGACATACAGAAGATGGGGAAAAAGGTAGTCCTGGCAAGCGGGCGCCCCACAAGAGGTGTGGTTCCCCTGGCCCGGCAGCTGCATCTTTCTGACTACGGCAGCTACATCCTCTCCTTCAACGGAGCCCGCATCACAGACTGCCGCAGCGGGGAGGTGATGTACAACCGCTGTCTGCCAAAGGATGCGCTTCCGGATGTCTTCCGCCTGGCCTCCGCCTTTGCCCGGGACGGCGCGGACATCCTGACCTACACGGAAGACCACATCATCTCCGGGATACATCCCAACCGCTATACACAGTTAGAATCCAGGATCAACCACATGCCTGTCCTGGAGCGTTCGGATTTCCTGTCTGCCATTCCCCCGCAGGCCAACAAACTTCTGGCCACCGGGGAGCCGGAGGTGATCAGCCGGATGAAAGATGCCATGGCACAGCATTTCCGATCCTATCTGAGCATCTACTGTTCCGACCCCTTCTTCCTGGAGATCATGCCAAGAGGTGTGGACAAAGCCCACGCGCTGGTGAAGCTTCTTGGCAGCATCGGCCTGTCCACAGAGCAGATGATCTGCTGCGGGGACGGTTACAATGACATCACCATGATCGAGACCGCCGGCCTGGGAGTCGCCATGGCCAACGCCCAGCCTCCTGTGCTGGACAGCGCGGACTACATCACAAAGTCCAACGATGAGGACGGCGTTCTGCATGTGATCAATACATTTATGCGGCGCAGCTGAGGTTCATTCCCGCCTGCGCGTCCTGCATGCAGGACTTTCCACAAAGCAAAAAGAGTTCCACTGTGGAACTCTTTTTTTATGTCTAAGCTGTCTTTCCTTTATTTTTCTCATGCCACTGGAACAGCCGCTTCCCGAATTTTCCGATGGCCTCCACAAGAAAGCTCAGGTAGCGGAACACGGGCTCCGCCGCTATGGAAAAGACGATGAAGAGCATGATGCACTTAGTGGACATGGCTGTGATGGCAAACAAATCTCCCAGGTAGATGCTGGAGAACACAAGCGCAATGCCGCAGCCCACCAGAACAGCGATCCGGATGGGGTTCATAGGCTGGCTGATCTTCCACAGCACCATAAATCCCACAATGGCAAGCAGGATGGTAGCCGCCGTGGCAATGTCCTTCTGTCCCACCTCAAAGGTCTGTCCGAAGATCACCAATGCTCCCACGATCAGCACATCTGTCAGTCCGCCGGGCAGGGCCTTCAGAAATACATTGGGCAGAAAATGCCCCTGTATCCGGTTCTTATTGGGCTCCAGCGCCAGGAAGAAGGCCGGCACACCGATGGTGAACATACTGATCAGCGAAATCTGGGAGGGTTCCAGCGGGTAGGTGATCATAAACACCGCTGAGAACACGGACAGAAGAAGGGAAAATATATTTTTTACCAGAAACAGGCTGGCTGACCGCTGAATGTTGTTGACCACCCTGCGCCCCTCCAGCACCACCGAGGGCATGCAGGAGAAGTCTGACTCAAGCAGCACAACCTGGGCTGCCTGAGAGGCAGCCTCGCTTCCTGATGCCATGGCAATGCTGCAGTCCGCATCCTTGAGGGCCAGAATATCGTTGACCCCGTCCCCAGTCATAGCCACCGTGTTGCCCTGGCTTTTCAGCACGTTTACAAACTGCCTCTTCTGGTTTGGAGTCACTCGCCCGAAGACCGTGTATTTTTTCATGGCCGCCTCCACATCCTGCTCCGTCTTCAATGTACTGGCATCCACATAGTTCTCCGCCCCTGCTATACCGGCCTGGGAAGCCACTTCCGACACGGTGACCGGATTGTCCCCGGAGATCACCTTGATATCCACGCCCTGTTCCGCAAAATAGGCAAAAGTCTCCGGCGCATTTTGCCGGATGGGGTTGGAGAGCATCACGTAGCCCAGCGGCGTAACCTTCTCTGTGAGAGGTTTTCCGTCGATCTCCCCCGCATATTTTCCAAAGACGAGAACACGATACCCCTTCTTGGTAAACTGCTCAATCTCCGCCTCATAAAGCACGTAGTCATCCCGAAGCACCATCTCAGGCGCGCCCAGCACATAGGCCCCGTCTTTGTAGGTGACGCTGCTGTATTTTACCGCCGACGAAAAAGAGGTGAGGCTCACCGGCTTTTTCCCGGTGTTCTCCTGGAAATACTCTTTCAGGGCAGCCATTGTGATATTGTCCTCGCTCATGGCCGCCGCAAAGTCTCCCAGCATTTTCTCAAGAGGGGGATACTCCTCCTCTTTCTCCCGGTAATCCAGGGTGGGCTCCACCCGGTTCACTGTCATGGTATTTTCCGTGATCGTTCCCGTCTTATCCACACAGAGCACATTGACCCTGGCCAGCGTCTCGATGCTCTTCATATCGTGGAGCAGCACCTTCTGGCTGGCAAGCCGCATGGCGCTCACTGCCAGGGCCACGCTGGCAAGCAGGTACAGCCCCTCGGGGATCATGCCGATGACTGCTGCCACCATGGAGGTGACGCTCTGGGCAAATCCTTCATGGTTGAAAAAGAAGCTCTGGGAAAACAGGATCAGGCCGATGGGAATGATGATGATACCCACCCATTTGACCAGCTTGTCCAGAGACCGGATCATCTCCGACTGTTCCTGGTCGTCCATGGCCTTGGCCTCCATGGTCAGCCGGGAGATGTAGGAATCCTCCCCCACCTTGTCCAGCCGGGCCCGGCATTCCCCGGACACCACAAAACTGCCGGACATGAGCTTGTCCCCTCTTCGCTTGGTGATCTCATCAGACTCTCCTGTCAGCAGGGACTCATTGACCTGCACCTCCCCGGAAGAGACGACAGCATCCGCACAGATCTGGTTTCCTGCGCCGAAAATGACAATGTCATCCAGCACCAGCTCCTCCGAATTGACCTTTTTTATTTTGCCGTCCCGCACCACCCTGGCGTGAGGCGCATTCAGCATGCTCATCTTTTCCAGGACATTCTTGGAACGCACTTCCTGCACGATACCGATGAGGGTGTTGATGATGACTACCGGCAGAAAGGTCAGATTCCGAAAGGACCCCACCAGGCAGAGCAGGATGCCCAGCACGATAAAGATCAGGTTGAAGTAGGTAAACACATTTTCATGTACGATTTCCTTCGTGGTCTTTGCCGGCGGGTCTACCGCGATATTGGTCCACCCGTGCATCCGGTGCTCCTGCACCTGCTGGGAGGTAAGTCCGGCTTCCGGGTCCGGGTCGTAGCGGGTCGTGGGGATCCGTCTGCTCCTTCTCTCACTCTGTTCCTCTACTCTTTTCTTAACATTTCTCTGTCTTTTCTTCATGTATATTTACGTCTCCTCTATATCTATCCTATTATATACCTCTCCCCTTAAGATTTCTATAAAGGTTCTCTAAAAATTCTCTTAAGCCTGCGTCCCCTGCTCCGGCTCTGCCAGCCTGCCCGGCCGCGCAGAACAGCACCGGGGCGGGAGCCCTCCTCCTGCTGGATGCCCCCGCCCCGGTGCTGTTTTTCTCAGGCAGCTCAGACCCGGATGATGCGGCCCTCCCTGCGCTCTTTGGCGGCCGGCTTCTCCCCGTCCGCATAGCCCAGCGCGCAGTGTCCGACGCCGGCATAGTTCTCTCCAAGCCCCCATTTTTCGAGGAGCTTTTTGCCCTCCTCGCTCTCAAACTCTTCCTTTGCCCTGTGGATCCAGCAGGAGCCAAGTCCCACCGCCTGGGCCGCGTTCATCAGGTTGCCCATGGCCAGGCTTCCGTCCTCCACATAGGTGGGACGCCCTGTGTCCGCCAGCACCACCACGATGGTTGGCGCTCCGTAGAAAGGATCTGAATCCGGGTCTCCCATTATGGAAGCGTTCATCTTCCGGAGCTGTTCTCTTGTTCCCGGATCCTGCACAGCCACAAAGACAACCGGCTGCTGTCCCATGCCGCTGGGCGCCCACAGCCCGGCCTCCAGGACCTGCTCAAGCTCCTCGTCTTTGATCTGCTCCGCCTTATAGGCCCGGACGCTCCTTCTCTCCTTTAAGTCCTTCAGTGTCTCTTTCATGTCCTTGTTCCTCCTTTGCTGCTTGTCTTTTCACTCGTTGCCGCGTTCCGTTCCCGCATCAGCCCAGGGCCACATCCAGGATCATCATGAGGATAAATCCCACCGCAAACCCCATCGTGCCGATGTTGCTGTGCTCTCCCTCATTTGCCTCCGGGATGAGCTCCTCCACCACCACGTACAGCATGGCTCCCGCCGCAAAGGCCAGGAGAAGGGGAAGCACCGGGGTAAGGAGCTCCGAGAGCAGGATGGTGACAAGAGCCGCTGCCGGCTCCACGACGCCGGACAGAGTGCCGTACAGAAAGGCTCTGCCTCTGCCTGCCCCGCCCTCACTTCTCAGGGGCATGGAGATAATGGCCCCCTCGGGAAAATTCTGGATGGCGATGCCGATGGAGAGCGCAAAGGCCCCCATGAGAGAAATCTGGGCGTTGTCCGCCAGAAGCCCGGCAAACACCACTCCCACCGCCATTCCCTCCGGGATATTGTGGAGGGTCACTGCCATGACCAGCATGGTAGAGCGGCGCCAGCTGCTCTTTGGCCCCTCCGGCTCCCTGTGGTCCATGTGCTGGTGAGGCACCCTCTTATCCAGCAGGAGCAGAAAGAGCATGCCCACCGCCACGCCCGCGGCGGCAGGGATAAAGGCCAGCCTTCCCATATCCGCCGACATATCCATGGCCGGGATGAGAAGGGACCAGACCGACGCCGCCACCATGACGCCCGAGGCAAACCCCAGCAGCAGCTTCTGGACCAGTGGCGGCATGGTCTCCCCGCGCATCAGGAAGACACAGGCCGCTCCCAGCGTGGTCCCGAAAAATGGTATCAGGATACCGATCATTACATTGCTCATACAGTCCTCCTCATGTCCCCCTAGTTAAAATAGACCATCTCGTCCTGAGGAGCCTTCGCCTCCTCCACATACTCCGCCCGGATCACCGGGCCCTTCCGCCCGTAGGCGCGGGTAAATTCATAGCCTACGGTGCCCCGGACCTTCACCCACTGTCCGGGTGTCAGCTTGGGGGCGTAGGGGCTTCGGCATATATAGCCCAGGAAGGTAGTGTCATCGGCGCAGCAGGTCATTGCCATCCGGCCCGCCACGAACTCCTTCGCCGCAAACCCTCTCGGTTTCAGCACCTTCGCCTTATATTCCACAGTCTTTTTCAGGTATCTCTCCGGGTGGTCCATCATGTCCACATACCAGATGCCGTAGTCCATGTCATCAATCTGCACCACAGGGGCGTCCAGGTCATAGGGCATGGTGTCCTCAAAGATGTTGTCGATCTCCCCGTCCTCCCCCTCGAAAATGATCTGGGCGCTCTGGTTGACCACCTTCACATTCCGCCGGTAGGAGGCGAGAGGCATATCCTTTGTGCACCGGTTGAACATGACCAGCTCCGCGTTTCTCACCATATCCATAAAAAGAGGCTTCATGTTGGCAATATAAGTCCCGAAGGTGGAAGCGTCCACTGTCACCAGCTTCTGCACAAGCCCCCATCCCGGGGGCACGTCCATAGCTTCGATCCGGCTCACCGGATACATGCCGTTGCACTCGATGATGACCCTCTCCGGATGATATTTCCGGTCCGCCTCCCGGAGCCACTCCAGCGTCAGCTCCTCCGGGTCGTCCACAGTGAGGAGCGTTGTGTTAGTCCGCTTCAGCAGCTCCTCACCGTACTCCTCCTCTCCCTCCTCGCAGAGGATCAGCAGGGTGTTCCCGTCAATCTCAAAATATTCCTGCCCCAGGGTGTACCGAAGGAAGCTGGTCTTCCCACTCTCCAGGAAGCCCGCCATGAGGTACACCACCACTCTGGCATTGTCTACCATCTGCATAAGCTTCTGTCACCGCCCTTTCTATTCTGACGCGCCCGCAAAAAGGTCCTTCAGGGCGCTCTCTTTCAGCCTGGAGCCGATCACGCAGATGCGTCCCGTATAATCCGGCTGCCCCTCCCGGAGCTCCACCTCGCCGGGCACCATGTCAAAGTAGATCCACGTTCCCTTGTCGCCTTCCACCATTCCCTTGGCGCGGAGCACCATGCCGTATGTGTCCGCGTCCCCAAGGGCATCCAGGCGCACCTTCAGATCCCGGGCGTTGTACTTTTTCACCGTCTCCATCCCCCAGCTTCCAAACACCTCGTCCGCATGGTGATGATGGTGGTCATGATGGTGCTCGTGGCCGCACCCGTCATGGTCGTGATGATGGTGCTCGTGGCCATGCTCATCATGGTCGTGATGATGATGCTCCCCGCCGCACCCGTCATGGTCGTGATGGTGATGCTCCTCGCCGGGCCCGTGGTGGCCGCCGCACACGACACACCTCGCCTCCTCCATCAGCTCCTCCTCAAGGGAGGGAGCGTGCTTCTCCATGATCTCAAAGAGCTTGGCTCCGTCGATCTGCCCCTCCGGGGTGGTGATGATGGGGGCGTCCGGGTTGAGGGCCCGTATCTGGGCCACAGCCTGCTCCACCTTGTCCTCGTCCGCGATATCCGTGCGGCTCAGGATAATGGCACCCGCTGACTCCACCTGGTTCTTGTAGAATTCGCCGAAATTCTTCAGATACATTTTGCACTTCTTTACATCCACCACTGTAGTGGCACTGTTCAGCACCACATCCGCGTCTGTCTTCACATTCTCCACGGCCCGCTTCACATCAGAGAGCTTGCCCACGCCGGACGGCTCGATGAGGATACGGTCCGGGTGATAGGTCTCAATGACTTCCTTTAAGGAAGCGCCGAAATCTCCCACGAGGGAGCAGCAGATGCATCCGGAATTCATCTCCCGTATCTCTACGCCCGCCTCCCTGAGAAAGCCGCTGTCAATGCCGATGTCGCCGAACTCATTTTCAATGAGGACCACCTGTTCGCCCTTAAACGCCTCCCTGAGAAGCTTCTGGATGAGCGTTGTCTTGCCGGCTCCCAGAAAGCCGGAGATAATATCTATCTTTGTCATTTTATCCACTCCTGTTCTGTCTGATCGATTTTTCAGGATATCTGTGCATATCCAGAACTATTTTGTCACAGCCCGGGACAAATTTCAAGGAGTCAGGATAATCTTTCTCCTATGCCTTGCATAAACACTCCGCACCTCTTATAATAGCCTTGTAATCGCAACAGACATTACAACTACTATATCAGGAGGAAAAAAATATGCAGAAATATGTATGTGAGCCCTGTGGCTATGTGTATGACCCGGAAATCGGCGATCCAGACAACGGCATCGCACCGGGCACAGCGTTTGAGGATCTCCCGGAGGACTGGGTTTGCCCCATCTGCGGAGTAGGCAAGGATATGTTTGCTGTGGAGGAATAATTTTCTCCGCACACAGTCCGGCCCGGAAACGGCCTGGACATTTTGATCGGGGAGCTCTGCCGCGGCAGGGCTCCTTTTACTTGACATTCCGCCCGGAAATTGGTACTATTTTCAAGATAACATGATAATCGTTTTCATTTTGCACAAAGAAAGAAGATCTGGACATGGAATTTCTGGAACACATTTTATCTCATACAGCAGAAGACAGCGTGCGCATGCTCCCCTTCCTCTTTGCCGCCTTCCTGCTCCTGGAGGGACTGGAGCACTATTCCAGCGCCTGGATCCGCAGGACTCTGACGAAGCTTGAGAAGGCGGGACCCGTGGTAGGTGCGCTCTTTGGCTGCATCCCACAGTGCGGCTTCTCTGTCATGGCCGCCAACCTGTACGCCGGAGGGGTGATCTCTGTGGGCACGCTTCTGGCTGTCTTTCTGGCCACCTCCGACGAGGCAGTGCTGATCCTCATCGGCCACCCCGGAAACGGCGCCGAGATTGCCGCCCTCCTTGTGGCCAAGGCTGTCATAGCCATCCTGGCCGGATACCTGGCCGACCTGTTCTTCGCAAGGTTCATCTCCACCAAAAAGGAGATCGAGGATCTCTGCCATCACTGCGGCTGCCATGACCATCACGGCATCCTGCGTCCGGCTCTGAACCACACAGTCCGGCTCTTCGGCTACATTTTCATCTGCACCCTCATCCTGAACGCCGTGATCGAGGGCGCAGGGCTTGAATCTGTCTCCACCTTCCTTTTAAGCGGGAGTATCCTGCAGCCCTTCCTGGCGGCCCTCCTCGGGTTCATCCCCAACTGCGCCGCCTCCGTGCTGCTCACAGAGCTCTATCTTGGCGGCGCCCTCTCCTTCGCCTCCGTCATCGCCGGCCTGTGCACCAATGCAGGCGTTGGACTGATCGTCCTTTTTAAGGTCGATCCGGACAAACTGGAGTGTGTCAAATTCACCGGCCTTCTGTACGCCTGCGGGGTGATCGCGGGGGTGGTCCTGCACCTGGCCGGGCTTTAATGCGAGCAGGACAAAAAAAAGCGATGCCGGACGAACCCACATCGCTTTTTTCTTTGCACCGTTTTACAGCCTTTCCCGCTCCTGTCTTATCTCTCCTGGTCGTATTTTACATAGGCATCAACCTTGGGCTGTGAAGCGCAGCCAGGTTCAAATTCATTGCCCAGAAAGGCATCCACAAGAAGCTCTCTCACTTTGTTTCCTGTTGTAAACGCTCCCATACATGCAATGTTGGCATCATTGCTCAGACGCGCTCTCTGCGCTGAGTATACGTCTGAAATAAGTGCCGCATAGGCTCCCTTTACCTTGTTAGCCGCAATGGAGACACCGATTCCTGTTCCGCACAGCAGGATGCCTCTGTCATACTTCTTTGCAGCTACCGCCTCTGCAACTGCAAATGCAGTATGTCCGTAAATAGGATCTTCGCTTCCAAAGTCCGTCACCTCACCGTAGCCCTTCGCCTCAATGTACTTGATCAGCGCCACCTTTGCATCCTGCGCATTGGGATCACAGCCAATTGCAATTTTCATTTGTCTTTCCTCCTATCATTTTTATTTTCGTTTCTTTTATTTTATCATTTCGTTCTTCTTTTGTCTACTTTCGCTTACTTTCGTTTCGACTATTTTTCTCTGTTTTCAATATCCATGATCATATTGACTCTCTCCTGATGCCTTCCCCCCTCAAATTCCGCATTGAGCCACTCCTCTATGATCATCTTTGCAAGCTCAATCCCCACAACCCGGGCTCCAAATGCCAGGATGTTGGTGTTGTTGTGCTGCCTGGAAAGACGGGCGGAATACGGCTCACTGCAGACCACGGCGCGTATCCCCTTCACTTTATTAGCGGCAAGGGAAATCCCCACGCCTGTACCGCAGATCACGATTCCCAGATCTACCTCCTTGGCCACCACAGCGCGGGCCACCTTTTCCCCGTACACGGGGTAGTTGCAGCTCTCTGTAGAATCTGTGCCGTAATTGACCACCTCATATCCCAGATCCTGCAGAAATTTCATGACTTCCCGCTTCATTTCAACTGCTGAATGATCGTTTCCTATTCCAATCTTCATTTCATACTCCTGCCTTTGCTAATTTTATCTCTCTTCATTATAAAGTCTGCCGACAGGAATAGCAAGATGGGATCCTTGTTTCACATCTGTAATTCAGACCTCGATCTCCCCCAGATGCCGGATCACCTTGTCCGCTCCGGACACATCCTGTCCGCCTGACGTCTCGTTCACGTAGCCGTAGCAGAATATCCCGGCCCGCCGCGCCGCCCTGACGCCCGCCTCCGAGTCCTCCACTGCCGCTGACCTGCCAGGCTCTCCTCCCGCAAGCTCCAGCACCTTCAGATACACATCCGGCTCCGGCTTCTTGTGGGCTACCTCATCTCCCGAGACGGTGATGTCAAAATACCGGTCCACGTCAAGCAGGCGCAGAGCGTCATCCACCAGCACACGGGTGGAGGAGGACGCAAGTCCTATCCTTATCCCACGCTCCTTCGCTCTCTTTACGACATCCAAAAAGCCGTCTGACGGCTGCAGGTGATTTTCCTCTATCTGCCGCGCCACCAGGCTGTACTGCCGTTTTTCCAGCTCATACGGATCTCCCTCCATATGATATACCTCCAGCACCCTTCTCCAGAAGCCGCTGGAGGACTTGCCCACAGGGTCCGGCAGCCTGTCATCAGGGCTGATCCCCAGCTCCCGGAACATCCACTGCCTGGCGTTTTCATGGAGCGGCTCGCTGTCCAGCACCACGCCGTCCATGTCAAAAATCAAGAGTTCTATGCCTTGTCTGTCCATTTTTCTTCTCCATTAAAAGTAGTTGATCCTCAACGGATCCTGGCAAGGTTTTTAAACTGCCGCTTCAAAGACTGATAGGATTCCAGATAGACCTGATACAGCTCTCTGTACATGGGAATCCACTCCCGCACAGGCTCCACCACCTTTTTGATACGGAGATTGGCATCCGACGCCTCCTCCGGGGTGCTGTACTCGCCCATGTAGGCCGCATTCATGTAGGCAAGACCGGCGGGAGCCCCCAGATTGACCTCCGGCAGCTTGATCTCCTTCCCGATCACAGAGGCCTTGATCTTCAGCCATATATCGCTCCTGCTGCATCCGCCGCAGCAGATGATATCCTTGATGGGCAGCCCCATTTTGGCCGCCTGGTCCAGGTTATCCTGCAGCGCAAAGCAGGCTCCCTCCATAATTGCCCGGATCAGCTCCGCCCTGCTGGTATTCAGGTTCAGTCCGATAAATGTGCCACGGGCATCCGGATCCCATATAGGGGCTCTCTCCCCCGCCATATAGGGGAGGAAAATGATCCTGGAGGGTCTCTTTGCCCTCTCCTCCACCTCCCGGTTCATCCGGGGGTAGGCGTCCTTCTTCATGGTCTCCCCGCCGTAGAGAGCATCTCTGAACCAACGCAGAGAGCCCCCGGCAGAGTTCATGGCGCCGTACAAAAGGGTACTGTTTTTTGCCCGCCCCTTCAGATAGGAGAGCTCCTCCCCGGTGACAAGCTCATCAAAGCCTATAAGCACCACAGAGCTGGTCCCCGTCATCTCCGCCACCCGGCCGCCGGAGTATACCCCCATCTCAAGCCCCGCCGCCGTCGCGTCCACAGCTCCAGCAAGGACAACCGTACCGGTGGAAAGACCAGTCAGCTCCGCCGCCTCCGCAGACACGTGACCGATAGGGGCCATGCAGTCGTACACCTGCGGCATCAGATCCACATCTGCCCCTATGGCGTCCAGAAGCTCCCGGCTCCAGCAGTCCCTGTGGACATCATAGAGCTGGGTGAGGGAGGCGTGGGTGTCATCGATGGTAAACTCTCCTGTCAGCTTATAATTGACATACCCGTTTACCTGGAGCACCTTGAAGCATTTCTCCATGATCTCCGGGTGATTTCTGATAAACCACATCAGCTCCGTGAGAGTAAAATACGTGTCCAGACGGTTTCCCGTAATCTCGAACACTCGCCTTGCCCCCACCGTCTCTTTTATGATCTCGTACTCCTCCACGCTTCTCCTGTCCATCCAGATGAGAGCGTCGTGGAGGGGCTTTCCCTCCTTCGTGACAGGCAGGACAGCAGGGGCCTGGCTGCTGACGGAGATAACTCTGATGTCCTCCGCATTCACCCAGCTTTTGGCCAGGATCACGCGGATGCATTCCACCACAGCTCTCCACCAGTCATCCGGGTTCTGCTGCGCCCAGGAGGGCTCCGGGAGGAGCGTCCCGTACTCCTTCCCGGCCTCAGCCACCACCTTTGCCTTCTCACCGAAGAGGATGCACTTCACCGTGGTGGTACCAATGTCAATTCCAATGGAATAACTCAACTTCTATCCCTCCATCCTTCAGGCGAGGACCTCCGGATTACAGATAAATCTTGGCTTCTCGCCTGCCAGTATCTTCTTCACGTCTGTCAGCACAATATTGGTCTGGTGTCCCACGATATCTCTCGCCGATCCGGCCAGATGAGGCGTCAGGACCACATTTCTAAGGGAAAGGAATTTATTTCCTGCAGGGATCGGCTCCACCGGATACACATCCAGCCCGGCCCCCGCTATCCTCTTCTCCGCCAGTGCGTCGTAGAGGGCGTCATAGTCCAGGATCTTTGCCCTGGCTGTATTCACAAGATACGCCGTGGGCTTCATGAGTGCGATTTTCTCCCGGCTGATCAGCCCCACTGTCTCCGGCACCACATTGCAGTTGATGCTAATGAAATCCGCCGTCTTCATGAGGGTATCCAGATCCGTCTTTTTCGCCCCCAGATAGTCCATCTGCTCCTGGGACACGTAGGGATCATAGACAAGGAGCTCCATATCCAGCCCCCGGGCCCGCTTTGCCACTTCCCGTCCGATCATGCCAAAGCCGATCTGCCCGAAGGTCTTTCCGTACATCTCCGGCCCCCCTCCGTAGAGGGCAAAGGGAGCCGTGGGATCCATAGACCACTCGGACATGGTCTCCGCCCGCTTCCCCTCATTGTCGTTGTACTGGACATTGGTGAGCTGGTCTGTATACTTCAGGAGATGGTCCGTAAGGCTGATATTTTTGGACACGCACATGAGCAGGGCGATGGTGTGCTCCGCCACCGCGATGGCGTTCCTTCCTCCGGCCCGCAGAACAGGGATCCCCTTCTCTGTCGCCGCTTCAATGTCCACACTGGCAAAGGCCTCGTTCCTGCAGCACACAATGATCTTCAGGCAGTCCGCCGCCTCGATGACCTCCCTGTTAATGTCCTCAAACTCGGAAATCAGCAACTCTACCCCTTTGATCTTCTCCTTCATCTGGGGAACAGGCATCTTTTCGCCTGTCACTCCGTACCCTGCGAACTCGTAATCTGTCGTGATCGTCTCCAGCAGATCTGTATAATTCCTGTCAAACCTGGCAGTGATCAGTGTTTTCATCTTCCACAGCCTCCTATTTCTGTCCGTATTTTGTCATAAAGAAATCATGGAAAAATTCCACGTCAGCCCGGGAAATCTCCACCGGCCCGCCGATGCTCTGGGTATTGATATAGATCAGGGCCGTCTTCTCAAGCACCTGGGACGCTGTAAATGCCTCCGGCAAAGTCCGTCCCACCGTGATGGCGCCGTGGTTGGCGATCAGCGCTCCGCCTCTGTCCTTCAGCGCCTCCACAACAGATGCGGCCATCTCCTTGGAACCGGGCATGGTGTAGTCCGCCAGGCGGACATCCCCGCCCAGGATCTGCACCTGGTCATCACAGATCGGGGGAATCGGCTTTCTGGCCGTGGCCATAGTCAGGGCATAGGTGGAATGAGTATGTACGATGCCGTTTACCGTCTCCCTGTCAAGATAGACCGCCGCATGCACCGGCACCTCCACAGAGGGCTTCAGTTTTCCCTCGTACTCGAAGGTCTTTATGTTGACAAGGACCATGTCCTCCGGGAAGAGCCGGTCGTAGTCCATGCCGGAGGGAGTGATCACCATGTACTCATCGTCCACGCGGGCGGAGATATTGCCCCATGTGCCTGCCACCAGCCCGCTGCTGGACATCTTCTTTGCAGTCTCACATACCTCGATCTGTGCCACCTTCACTTTGTCTCTGTTCATCTTGTTTCCTCCTTTTCCTGCTTGACAGCTTTTATCTGTATTGGTATCTGCATTAATATCTGTACTGATACAGCAGATGCTCTCCATTTAAAAATCTCCTGATATCCGCCACGATCTGTTTTGTATGGTTCACAAGCACATCGTCCGTGGCCCCGGCGATGTGGGGCGTGATCACCACATTGTCCAGCTCCGTTACGTAGGGATGATTGCTGGCAATAGGCTCGCTCGCATACACGTCAAAGGCTGCTCCCGCGATCCTCTTCTCCCGCAGTGCGTCGATAAGCGCCTGCTCGTCCAGGATCGCCCCTCTGGACGCGTTGATAAAGTATGCAGTGGGCTTCATAAGAGAGATCATCTCCCGGCTGACGATCCCTGTCGTCTCCGGTGTCACCTTCATGTGGCAGGTCACAAAATCCGACTCTCTCATCAGCTCCGCCAGTGTGTTGACCTTGCGTATGCCGATCTCCTCGATGTCCACCTCGCCCTGGTAGGGATCGTAGATGAGGAGCTGCATCCCAAAGGCCCTGGCGATCCGCCCCACACGCTTCCCGATACTTCCATAGCCAAGGATCCCCAGGCTCTTGCCCTTGAGCTGCGTCCCCTTGAACACCATGTAGGGGGCGTCCATCTTCATATCCCAGATCACATCCGCCTTCAGACCTGCCTTCGTCTCCTTGTGGGCGTCCGGGTTACCGGTATATTTCCCCTCCTTGAGGGCCTTGTAGGCCATGGGGATCTTCCTGGCGATGGAGAGCATGAGACCGATGGTCATCTCGGCGGTGGAGTCGGAGTTCCTGCCCGGGGTGTAGAGAACAGGGATCCCCCTCTCCTTTGCCGCCGCCATGTCCACGTTCACCGGCGTGGCTCTGGTGCAGGCGATCAGCTTCAGGTTCGGCGCTCCCTCAATGACCTTTCTCGTGATATCGTCGTAGCTTGTGATGATGATATCCGCGTCCTTTGTCTTCTCGGCCAGCTCGTCCTCCTCCATTTTGGGAAGTCCAAGCGCCCATCCGTCCTTCACCACTTCGCCCATCTCGTATAAGGGCTTCAGCTCCTCTTCATTGTACTCGGCAGTAAAAAATATCTTCATTCTTATTCCTCCTCACTGATGGCCTGAATTTTCTTGTTCATCTGATGACGGTAATCCCAGATCTGCTGGTTGTGCACCCGCACCTGGCGGAACAGCTCATATAGCAGATCGTACTTCTTTGTCCTCTGCAGGTTTGGCTCATATGTCCGGCGGAAGGTGCAGGCCTTTTTCACCGCCTCCTCATAGGAGCTGTAAATGCCAAGCTTCACGCCCGCGATGATGGCCACGCCCTTGGCTCCCAGCTCCTTGCCCTCCGGGATCATCACCTTTTTCCCCATGACGTCCGCGATCATCTGAGCCCAGACCGGGCTCTTGGCGCCGCCCCCTGCCAGGTGGATATTGGCGTCCTTGTCTATGTTCTGAAGGCAGTCCCGTATGGAGAGGCTGATGCCCTCGTACACGGCCCGGATGAGTTGGTTCCTCGTAGTCACCTGACTGATGCCAAAGAAGCTGGCTCTGGCGTAGGGGTGATAGAAGGGCGCCCTCTCTCCCGCCACGCTGATGTAGGGGTGATAGACCACTCCTCCGCATCCCACGGGCACGCTGTCCACGATCCTGTCGATCTCGTCAAAATCCTTTGTCTTCGCGATATTTTCCAGCATCCAGTCAATGTTGGGAGTCCCGTTCAGGGTGGGCTGCAGCTCCACGTACAGTTCCTCGATGGGATGCTTTTCATAGCGGGAATTCTCTGCCCCGAAGCGGCAGTCCTCCTTCCGCATGACGATCTCGCTGGCGCAGGTAGTTCCCAGGATCACGCAGGCGTCCTTCTCGTGGATCGCCCCAAGGCCCACAGCCGTGGCCGATGTGTCCAGCGCCCCTGCGATCACGGGAATTCCCTCCGGCAGCCCCGTCTCCTGTGCGAACTCCTTCGTGATCGTCCCCACCACCGTGTCAGAGCTCACCGGGTCTGGCAGATAGCTCCGGTACTCGTAGATATCCATGGCCTTCATCAGCTCATCCGCGATCTTTCCTGTCTGGGCATCCATCAGGGATGTAAAACTGTCGGTGATCTCCGTGCCGATGAGTCCGGTCATCTTATAGCGGATCCAGTCCTTGCAGAACAGCAGCTTGCTGGCCCGGTCCAGGACCTCCTTCCGGTTGGTCTTCATCCAGCGCAGCAGCACCATCTGATTGCCAAGGAGCGGCGGCGTGCCTGTGGTCGTGTGATAGAGCCGTCCCACCTCGGGGTGATCCCGGGTGATCTTTCTCACCTCCGAGACAGCCCGGCCATCGCACCATAAAATAGCGTTCTGCACCGGGCGGCCTTCCTCATCGATAAGCCAGCAGCCCTCTCCCTGGCCAGTCACGCCGATCCCCCGGATCCGGCTGACATCCGCCGCCCCGGAGGCTGTCAGCTCCTTCACACAGTCCTTTACCTTCTCCCAGACGAGAAGCATATCCTGCTCCTCCCAGTTGCCGCCATTGTTGACCGTCTCGGCCTCCCGGCTGGCCACCCGGACCTCTCTGCCGCCCTCGTCAAAGAGAACCGCCTTTACATTGGACGTGCCGGCGTCAATTCCCAGAATATAATCCATACAGACTCCCTCCAATCTTTTTATTCTTCTGTATTTTTGTATAGAACCTTTCTGGCTGTCGTCTCATCCGTGATCAAAATATCGATGCATCCTGTCTGCATGGCTGCATGGATCGCATCTATCTTTGAATCCCCGCAGGCCACCAGGATCACGTTGTTTATATTCTTCAGGACCTCCATGCTGGCGTTGAGAAGCCGGTCCGTCAGCGGGCAGCTGTCCCAGGAGCCGTCCGCCCTTATAGGATTCATAGCGATATCTCCCACAAATCCGGCTGCCCTGAGCACCCCGATGTCCTCCTTCGTGATATGGCCTCTCGTGCACATGGTGGACCGCTCCGTCAGCTCACCTACGCCGATGACTGCCACATTGCATTTCCGCATCAGCTCAAAGGACGCCCGTATGCTCCGCTCCTTCATCAGCATCTGCTTTGTCATCTCATGCTCCACCACCACCGGCGCATACAGCATATTGCTTGGACAGTCCAGCTTGTTGGCAAGGTTCCGGGCAATCTCATCCGACTTCTCCACCTTCTGCTCAATGTTCTGGGCGCCCATGAGCTGCACCACCCGGCAGTCGCTCCTCTTGTGGTACACCATCTGATTGACCACCTCAGACAGGGTCCGCCCCCAGGAAACGCCGATGACATCTCCCTGGCGGATGGTATCGTTGAGATACTGAGCAGCCACGTTTGCAACCTTGTAGAGAACCGTATCCCTCTCTCCGTAATCCGTGGCGATGACAGCCTGCTTCAGGCCAAATCTGTCTTCCAGCCGACATTCCAGCTCTATGTTATCTCTCTCGTATCCCTGAATACTTATATTGACGATCCCCAGGTCCACAAGAGAATTGATGATCTGGTTCACCTTCTGACGCGTAAAGGAAAGTCTCTTGGCAATCTCATCCTGCGTCATCCCCAGTGTGTGATACCAGTACGCGATCTTTATATATACATCTTCTCTCATAGGTGTCCTCCAAATTACAATTGTAACAGAAATTTACATTTGTAATTTCAGTATAGCATCTTATCCCTTTTTGTCAATTACTTTTCACACAAAATTCTCAGAAAACAAAAAAGGAGACGGACATACGCCGTCTCCTCCTCCCTGTCCTTACAACAGCTCCATGATCCCGTCCGCCATGGCGGTCAGAATGATACAGCAGGAAGTAGCCCCCGCATCGAGCACGCCTCTGGAGCGCTCGCCAAGCCGGCTGGAGCGCCCGTACCTGGCCACCATATCCTTCGTGGAATCCCGGCCCGCCTCCGCGGCCGCTTTCATCTCCGCCAGGGCCTCCTTAAAGTCCTGTCCGGTCTCTCCCGCCTTTTTCATGACGTCCACTGCAGGCGACAGCGTATCCACCAGAGTCTTGTCTCCCACTCTGGCATCCACAATGCCATAAAGGCCGTTCAGGCCTGCTTCCAGCATTTCCGCAAAATCCGCCGCCGATATCTCGTCCAGATCCTCTCCCGCTTCGGCCATATCCATGAATATCGTGCCATAAATAGGCCCCATGGACCCGCCAATCTCATTCAGAAGGATCATGCCAAGCTCATCCAGCCCCTCGGTAAAGGATATATCCTCATCCTTAAACCTGTCCTCAAATACAGTAAAGCCTTTATTCATATTCATACCGTGGTCGCCGTCGCCGATCAGGCCGTCCACCTCTCCCAGATACGCCTTGTTGTCCTGTATTCCCTTCACCATGCGCATCAGAACCGGTTTTCCTGCTTCATTTTTAAATGTACCCATATAACTTCTGCCTCCTATACCTGCTTCAGCCCCATAGAATATGCCGGCATATCGATCAGCTCCTTCAGCTCATCATCCAGTTTCATAATGGTGAGCGTTGCTCCCATCATTTCCAGAGATGTGAAATAATTTCCCACATATGCCTTGTGTGTCTTAATGCCCTTCTCCTGAAGAAGCCTGTCGATCTCATCATAGAGAACATAAAGCTCCATGACAGGCGTAGCACCAAGCCCGGACACGAGGACTACTACCTCATCCCCCTCTACAAAGGGATAATCCGGCACTACAATGTCCACCATCCTCTTAGCCATCTTGTCAGCCGTCTCAAGCTCGCACACTTCGATTCCGGGTTCTCCGTGATGTCCGATCCCCACCTCCATGGTTCCATCTTTGATTTCAAAGTTCGGATGTCCCACTGCCGGCAGCGTGCAGGGTGTCAGGCCAATACCCACAGATCTGGTATTGTCAATAGCCTTCTGGGCCGCCGCGATCACCTCATCGAGGTCTCCGCCCTGGGCCGCCTTGGCGCCGCCCACCTTCCACATCAGGACCTCTCCGGCCACTCCGCGGCGCTTCTCTCTCTGATCCTTGGGAGCAGACGCCACGTCATCGTTGGCAACTACGGTCTTGACAGTGATCCCGGCTTTTTTAGCCATCTTCACCGCCATCTTCACGTTCATGTTATCCCCTGAATAATTGCCGTACAGACACGCAACTCCCTTGCCCTGGTCCGCCACCTTGCAGGCGTCCAGAAAAGCTGCGGCGGTGGGGGAGGAGCATATCTCCCCCACTGCAGCTGCATCACACATATTTTTCCCAACATACCCGATAAAGGCCGGCTTGTGTCCGGAGCCGCCTCCCGTGACAACACCTACCTTCCCCTCAGGTATATCCTTCGCCTTTACAACACGGCCGTTATCCGTCGCTTCAACAATATCAGAATGTGCCTTCAGAAAACCCTTCAGCATCTCGTCAACAATATTGTCCGGGTTATTCATTATACGCTGCATATATTTTTCTCCTCCTTACTGGACTACTCCATGTCCGGCACTAAAACAACCTTCAGCGCGCCGTTCTCTCCTGTCTTCGCAATGTGGAATCCCTCCTCCCACTTCTCAAGCGGGAATTTGTGAGTCACAACACCGTCTGTCGGAAGCTTGCCGTTTCCGATCCAGTCGATCACAGTGTCAAAGCAGTACGGACTCAGATGTACGCCGAGAAGATCCAGCTCCTTTCTGTCAGAGATGATACTCCAGTCAACCGTCACCGGAGCGCCAAATACAGAGAACTCCACAAATCTTCCCATCTTGCGGATGCAGTCCAGTCCCTGCTGAACGCTGGAGGGATGTCCGCTGGCCTCTATGTAAATATCACAGCCATAGCCGCCTGTCAGCTCTTTGATCTTTGCCACTACATCCTCTTTGCCCGGGTTCATGGTCAGGATATTGTCCCCGTCGCCCCAGAATTCCTTTGCCTTCTCCAGGCGGGCATCATTCATATCCAGCACTACAAGGAGCTTCGGATTTGCCTGCTTCAGAGCACCTACCATGCCAAGTCCCAGTGTGCCCACACCGGACTGTACCACAACGTCCGTGTTGGCAACCTGCGCGCGGCGCACACAGTGGAAGGAGCACCCATAGGGCTCGATCAGAGCGGCTCGCTCAATAGGCAGGTCATCCGGAACAAGGTGACAGTAGGGCACAGACTCCTTGGTGACTCTGACATACTCAGCCATTCCGCCGTTTACATTGTTCTGGAAGCCGTAGAGGTCATGCTTCTCGCACATCCAGTAGCGCCCTGTCTTACAGAACATACACTCTCCGCAGGGAACGATCTGCTCCGGACAGATCCTGTCGCCCAGCTTCCATCCACCCTTCACATTGGGTCCGATCTCCACTACCTTTCCAACAAACTCATGGCCCGGGATCATGGGCTCCTTGATATACTTGGGCTGTCCGTCAAAGCCCCAGAAGCTGGCCGCACCTGCAAACGCCTTTGTATCGCCGGCGCAGATACCGCACGCTTCTACCTTCAGGATCATCTCTCCCTCTCCGGCCCTGGGAGTGTCTACCATCTCAAACCGGTAGTCACCAGGCGCGTACGCAACAATCGCTTTCATTTTTTCTGGTAAGTTGCTCATAGTTCTATCCCTCCTACTTGATTTTTATATACTTTACCGCCTACTCGCGGATACGGTTTCCTGTCTCAATATCAAACAGATGGGTCTTCTCACCCCGAACCTCCAGCTTGATAATATCGCCCGCTTTATATCTTGTCTCATCGTCCGTGATCAGCATCATAAGCGTGTTTCCTACCCGGATACCGATCCTTCTCTCATCTCCCAGGTTCTCAAAGGTATCCACCTTCTCCGGCATGCCGTGAGAGTCAGGGCCGCCCACAAGCACATCCATTGGGCGAACGCCCATCTTACACTTAAACCCGTTGCTGACTACATTGTTGTAGCGCTCCGGAACCTTGATCTGAAGATCACTGCCCTCAAAGGTAAAGAGGAAGTGATCCCCGTCGCCAATGATCGTTGTCTCCAGAATGTTCATGGGCGGCTCGCCGATGAAGGAAGCCACGAATTCATTGACCGGATCATCATACACCTCCGCCGGAGTTCCAAACTGCTGCAGAACGCCAAAATTGATGATGGCGATCTTATCTGCCAGAGACATGGCCTCCAGCTGATCATGTGTTACATATACAGTTGTACATTTAATATCGTTGATCAGGCGCTTGATCTCCGTACGCATAGCCTGACGCGCCTTGCCGTCCAGATGGGACAGCGGCTCATCCATCAGGAGCAGCTCCGGGCGACGGATAATAGCGCGGGCAATATTGACACGCTGCTTCTGTCCACCCGAAAGCTTCACAGGCATCTTATCCAGCAGATCGTCGCACTGCATCAGAGGCGCGATCTCCCGCACTCTCTTGTCGATCTCCGCCTTGTCAACACCCTTTGCCTTCAGATTAAAAGCAATATTGTCATACACAGTGAGAGGCGGATACATAGCGTAGTCCTCAAAGGCCAGGCCGATATGCCTGTCCTTCGGGTGCAGGTCGTTTACCAGTGTATCACCGATATAAATCTCACCCTTTGTGATCGTCTCCAGCCCTGCAGTCATGCGCAGAGTAGTCGTCTTGCCACATCCGGAAGGTCCGAGCAGTGCAATAAACTCTCCCTGCCCGCATTCAAGATTCAGATCCTGTACAGCGTAATCATTCAGTTTGGCGCCTT
>OGXL01001001.1_pt1 | contig 24396 bp, 33 predicted proteins | sample 1576311 | NCBI WGS metagenome assembly OGXL01 (sample SAMEA3541564, study PRJEB24748) | human gut metagenome | biome: human gut; feature: human-associated habitat; material: faeces | place: China | collected 2012 | reverse complement strand
AAAACTAAAAATGACTATACCGGATAACCCCAAAAGCCGATATCAAAAATATGCTTTTCCGCTGACGATTGTCGTAAGTTTATGATAACTTTGCCTTTTAACCCTTGAAATCCCCAGTGTTTTCAGCGTTTTGGGGTACTGCTTAGTACATACCGCCCTTACGGCTGTCCAATCAGCACACTTCTATTTTTTCTTCCGAATAACACTTGTTTTTTGCGTTTTTTCGCATTTAACGTATCTTTTAGTTCACCATCCGTGTTATTCCTGCATTTTACATTTCATGTAAATTCACATAAATTAACGTAAGTTCACGACTAAAATGTGTCCTCTTTGTGTCAGCTCTACAACTTCGTACATGAAAAAATATCAGCCAATCCCCATCGCTTCGTTGAAAGCCTTCTTAACATTTTCATACGACATATGTGTATAAGTATTCAGCGTTATATCCACTGACGAATGTCCCATAACATATTGCAGCACCTTAACATCCAGACTGCGCTGCATATCCGTACAGAACGTATGCCGCAGCACATGAGGTGAAATAGAGGGAAATGTTGGATCATAGTGTTTCTTGATGTATTTATGCAGATAGCTCATATGCGCCTGCAAATAAGCCGCTACACGAGGCAATCCTCGCGGTGTTAAAAACACGAAGCCAGTATAACCATCAATCATACGCTCTACATCTGGCGGTGTGCGTTTCTCCATGACATCTCGGAAAGCCTGGTATACACTGTCCGACATCGGAATCGTGCGAATACCGCTTTCTGACTTTGGCGTTTCCACCTTATACAGATAGTCTGCTGTCCGAATAAGCTGTTTATTTACACGAATACAATGTTCCTTAAAGTCTACATCCTTCAGTATCAAGCCATACAGCTCACTCACACGCATTCCTGTGCCCAGCAAAATGATAATTTCATCGTGATACCATTGTCCACGCTCATTCGCTCCATTGCGAATTGGAATCGCCCGTGTGTACTCAATATCCTTGTCCAGCAAAAAGTTTTTCTGCTTCTCTGTTAAGGCCTTTCGGCTTGCTGCATCCGTTGGAATTACGCTCGACAATTTGAAGCGGAATGGATTCTTACGGATAATATCATCTTCTTCTGCCATCTGAAATGCAGGAGATAGGATGCAACGCATAACATCAATCGTGTTGTACTTCAAATTTTGATGATGCAAGTCTACGAAAAACTTTTTGGCATCGGACACTCTAATATCAGAAATGCATCTCTGCGAAAACGGACTTTTATTGATACGTCTAATAGCATTATTATATGCCCTCAGCGTATTGGTCTTAAACCGACCGGAAACAATGCTCATATAGCGTTTCAGCAAATTGCTTACCGTCATATTGCTTCAATATAATTGATGCCATCTCGGAGATCAGCTTCAATTTTTTCTTCACGCTTCCGCAGTTCTTCAAGAGTTCTGGCATAGATATAGTGATAATGGCTTTCGCCCGGCATTTTATAACGATAGCTGTACCGACCATCCTTGCGCTGACTTTCGCCAGTTCTAAGATTTCTTCGTTTGCTATCTTTACGTTTAGCTCCCACTGCAAACTCCTTTCTTAGCGAGAGCTCAATCGTTATTCAGCATGAAATTAGTATATCACATAATCTGCATTTAAACAACGCTTGCTCTCTCAGGTATTTGCACAAAAAACGCACAGAGTTTTCTCTGTGCGTTCATTTCCCAATATTCACTTATTGATCATTCTATGAATATGCCTATTATCTCTTAAGCTGATTGAGTAGGTTGATATTCAGGCGGGCTTGCCCTCGTCCAGAGCCTTGACTTCATCAACTGTCAACCCCAAAGAGTTTGCGATTTCTTCATAGGACAGTTTTCCTAAAGCTAAAAACGAACGAGCCGCTTTGATAGCGTTTTCCTTGACCGCTTCATTTCTCATATCTTCCATAGCCTTGCACATAGTCTCAACTCCTTCCCTATCTTCTTTGAAATAACGAACTCTGTCCGCCAGAATTTGATAGTGCATCTCTTCGGCGCTGGTGCAGGAAAAGTCGTGCATAGGTTTCCCCAGGGCCGTATCGTCTTTGATCTGGGCGTTCACATACAGGATATGCGATTCATCCCCGAATAATGCGCCGGTTTCCTTGATCATTCGATCAATATGATAAATCGGATAACCGCCGCCCAACACATCATGCTCTGTGATGAAAATGACATAGGTTGCGTTCAACTCCTCATATTCATCACCGGGTTCAGTCACATTGGCGTCGATCAGACTGCTGTTGTACCGGGCACGCTTGGCACCAGCACCTTTATCGCTGCGCTGGATCTCGATATTGTAAACACGGTCTGCTTCATCGACAGCCAGAATATCCAGCCGCACGGAGCGTCCCTGCAAATTCTTAATATCGTGCTGGCCGTGTGCGCGCTGTACGCGCAAATCGGTACGCTGCAAGATAATCTGGAGCAGGAACTCGGCACAGGCTTTGTTCTCAAACACCTTGTTCATAAAGTCATCGTCCAGCAGACGAAACTTTCGCAGCCGCTGTAAATCCTCGGCATGCTTGCGCTCAAAATCTAAATCGGACATTACTTCACATCCTCGTATCTTACTTATAATATAACATGGAAATATCAGCGGTTCAAGTTGTTTCAAGAGGAAGCCATCAAATTTCGATTGCTTCTTCAATGTAGCTTTCCATCAGCTTTCGTTTAATCATCCGTTTATTTCCAACCCATAAGACATATGGATTATCCACTCCGGCTGTCATTTCTCGGATTTTGTTTTCACCAATACCGAAATAAGCGGCAGCTTCTTTTACAGACAACAGCTCCTTTTGCCATATAGGGACCAATATCTTCTTTTCCGATTCCCCCATTTTATTCCTCCCTTCAACAATTCAAACAGGGTCGCACCCAAACAGCAACTCTGTTCATGCCTAGTACCGTCGTTTCACCCATATTCTGTTCCTGATGCTCCGCTCATTGCAACAGAGTATCGTTTCAGCACATTGGCACGCTCACTCTCGAAACCTCCTCTCCAGAGTTCATAGCCTGCTTCCCCTGCGATAGTATCCAATATGGACGATCATTCAGTTTTCAACGTTCACATTTTGATGAATAAGTAACGGCCGGAGCAGTATCACCCCGTTCGAGCGCATAGTCAGCCGATGCGTTCGAACCGAATGATACCAGGCTTTATTTTTGAATCATATTAATCAATGCGACAAAAACTGCTTCTGCCGTTGCCAGTTCCTCATCGGTAAATGTTGCTCTTATGGTATTCCTGACAGGTGAGATCCCTAGCAAATAATCTACTGATACCTTGAAGTAACGCGATATGTCTATCAAGGTTTCTTCCGATGGCATTCTAAGACCATTTTCGTATGTAGAGATTGCCGATTTACTAATCCCTAATAACTTTGCAAGAGCAGTTTGAGTAAGTCCTTTTTCCAATCTTAATTGGCGTAACCGCTTCAGCCTCATACAAACTCTCCTTTAGCTTTTTCTTAGCATAACTTATTTGATGGTTATATCATAACAAAAAGCTGTTTACATGTGGTCTACAAAGTACACAAGGTGTGGAATTTCCACAAAAAATATAAATTGTTTTTGTGCAAACACGATTGCGACTGAAATTATCAGATTCCATTTGTAATATTGTCATCGAGGGGCTATCAGATACAAAGCCGGCCTGCAACTTCTAATACTACCTTGCTAGTTTCACGAGATGCAACTTAATTACGTTCCATTTCGCGTTGACTGGACGATATTCTGGATTTCCACGTGCGTTTTGAGCGTATCCACCCATTTCAAGACGGCAACAGCCGTGTTGGACGGCTTATCATCTTCAAGGAATGTCTCAAATACAACATCGTTCCGTTTATCATAGAAGATGCATCGTCTGCTGATTCATTCCTGCTCACCGCCCTTCTTGAAGTAGGCGGCACCGCGCGTAATGCCGTAACGATTGATGTTTTTCGGCTGTTCCGGCTGCGGCAGGTCTTTGCCACAATGTTAAGTGATGACTTCAAAAATGGGCAAAAAATAGCCCCTCTCCTTAAAGGAGAAGGACTATATCATCTGTATAACACTTATTTTGTTGCGTTAATCACACGGTTAGCCAAACAATCAAAAGCTTGATTGAAATCTTCTATGTTCCTTTCCATATTTCCTCATACGCTTCCACTTTTTTGCACTTGCTCCTGTGTCAGAAGAAATACTGGTGTATTATTTGACTGCGATTGAGCTATAAGGCTGTTGAAATCAGCGATATTTATGAGATTATATGTTTCATCGTAATTACAAGAATCATAGGTAACAATCATATTACATTTCTTCAAAACAGGTACTAATTTATTTCGAACAAGCATATTAATATCATCAATCCACTCAGAAAATGCTTTTGCCGGAGAACCATTGCGTGGACGATAGCGCTGTTGGATTGTACCTATAAACTGCGGCTTACCTGAATTCATTTTATAATCTGCACTCTTGAAAACATCATTTTCTTTTATCTGACTATATACTCTATCCCACCTTGGAAAAACTTTCGTTAATGAGTCAATAGCCATATAACAGAAATAATCAGGTGCACAAGGTACAATAAAGAAATCACTTTCCATTAAAATATTTGCATTAGTTGCGGAAATATTAGGACTCATATCGACTAAGGTCGGGATTTTGTGCAGCAGCTTTTGGACGGCACGGTGCTGAACGAAAAGCATAGTAAAATTGTTGCACAGGTGACGAGTGAATGGAAGTAAAAGAACAGCCACCGGAGAAAATTCTCCGGTGGCTGTCAGCAAGAAACACTTGTGAGTAGTTCTATATAGCATTAGAAATCCATTCTCTTAACAGTTTCGTAAAACTCAATTCCAATTTTTCGTTGCAATTTCTTATTATATTGAGTAATACGCATACAAATATCCGCTAGACGTGGATCGTCTACATCTTCTATCCAATCGACTATTTCTAATTCTATTTGAATAGAATTTGCAAACTCTTCAACATCTTCCGTATTTGCATTAGGCTTCCGCTTCAAAATCTCCTGAACCAACTCTTCCCTATTAAAAGAATATGAAATTTCCTTTGGATGATCAGCATCCCAATGAACACCGACAAAAGAGAACACATCAATTTTCGGTGTGAGTATATGAATTGCAGTCAATACTAACGCAATAAATGCCATAAGGAGTATTGCACGTATAAAATATTTTGCATATTGTGCTGCTTTCATAATTCAACGTCACCTCACAATCCGGTTATCGACATGCTGGTTTTTGCATTATTAGCTATTTGTGATTTTAATTTTTGTGGCACCGAATATGCCCTTTTGTACTGATTGTTCAAATTCATACCCGGTATCCATTCATTATTTCGCCCATTATAAGCAGGATTCCTGTAAATAACCGTCATCGAATCCCCAGTACCCTTAATAGGATATGCTTTCATTTGACCATTGCTCATAGTGATATAAAACTGATCATTACTCATTGCTCGCTGCTTATCTACATATACTCTAATATCAGCACGTTCGTAATCACTATATCCAAATTTATTAGCAATTAGGCTCCGCACATAGTACCGATTAAATGTACCTGTTTCAGGATAACATGCAGCATAATCGAAATATTTACCTGCATAAGTTCGTTGGCGTTCCACGGCAAATCCCAATTTTAATACCATTTGGTTTTCGTATAGTGCATGTTTGTACATATTTGCTTCTAATTTAACCGTGCTGCCAAGGTGGCTAGTGCGATACCATACCTTGCGTACATCGTTTGCAGCAAAGTCACTTTGCAGGTTTGTTACAATATATTTGCCTCGGAAAAGTGGCAGCCAGCTACGAGCCGAGACATCTCGTTGCTTAAGCTGTTAGAATAGGAAGGTAATGGTCTGACCCTTTCTTCCAAGGGCTTCGTGCCCGTTGTTAAGTCAGTCAGCCATCCTCCTGTTCGCAGCGTTCGATTTGTGCAGGTAGAACCGCGTGTTCGTGTCACCAAACAGATAGAATCGGCAATGGGTAAAGATGGCTCTGTCCATTGCAAATTCTTTCAGGAGTGATGAACATGAACGCAGCAGGCATTGACGTTTCCAGCAGCAAGAGTACCGTGGCCGTACTTCGTCCTTTGGGCGAGGTGGTAAAACTGCCATTCGATGTGCGCCACAGCGCCGAGGAGCTGGCCTCTCTGGCAAAACAGCTTAAATCCATTGAGGGCGAAACACGAGTAGTTATGGAGCACACCGGACGTTACTATGAGAGCATCGCCAAGGTTCTCCATGAAGCCGGACTTTACGTTTCGGCAGTCAATCCTTTGCTTATCAAAGAGTATGGCAATAATTCTCTCCGCAAGGTCAAGACCGACAAGGCAGATGCGATAAAGATTGCCAAATATGCTCTTGACAATTGGAGCGAATTGCGTGATTATACTCCTATGGATACAATTCGCTACGATTTGAAAACTATAAACCGTCAGTTTCAGCTGGCCATTAAGCAGAAAACCGCTACCGCAAACAACCTCATCGCACTTCAGGAACAGTCTTTTCCCGGTATCCGCAAGCTGTTTGACAGCCCTGTGCGCAGTGACGGCACGCAGAAGTGGGTTGATTTCACCCATGACTTCTGGCATGTTGATTGCGTTCGCAGCGGCAGTCTGAACGCTTTTACTGAGCGTTACCGCAAATGGTGCAAGCGAAACCGTTATCAGTTCAGCACGGAGAAAGCTGCCAAGGTATACGCTCTGGCAAAGTCCGCTGTTGTACTGGTGCAGAAAACCTCTGTCACGAAAACGCTCGTTCAGGCCGCTGCTGACCAGCTCACAGCGATCTCGCGCAGCGTAGAAACTTACCGCAGCGAGATGAACAAGCTGACATCTCAGCTGCCCGAATACTCTGTCGTCATGGAAATGTACGGTGTTGGTGAATCCCTCGGGCCTTAGCTCATGGCGGAGATCGGGGATGTGCGCCGCTTTGAGCGTAAACAGTCGCTTGTTGCTTTTGCAGGTATTGACCCCGCACCGAGCGAATCGGGCGATTACTGCTCCCGCAGCAATAGAACCACCAAGCGCGGCTCTCCTTATCTGCGCAGAACGCTGTTCAACATTATGAAAGTACATCTGCAGCGTGCTCCGGCAGACGAACCAGTGTTCCAGTTCATAGATAAAAAGCGTGCTGAAGGCAAGCCGTACTATGTTTACATGACAGCTGCGGGCAATAAATTTCTGCGCCGTTATTACGGCAAGGTGATGGCATACTTCTCTTCGCTGGAGGATCTGCCGCCTGTAGATATGGAATCCACAGGTCTGCATCTCACGAAATAACCAACTGTAATCTAGATCGTCAGGTCGGCGCATTCGCGGCGGCCTTTTAGGGTTGCGCTTTTTTCTGCCTGCTGCCTGCGATATTTTCTTTTGTCAAGTCCGCTTGAGGGCTTAACAGATACGTATTTGTCATCTTTCTGCATCTGCTTCAAATGATAGTAGAAAGTTGCACGGGGCAGTTGAGCGATTGAGAGAAGAATATCCAGAGAATGTCTTTGCCTCAGCTTTTGAACTACCTGCGCTTTCTGCGCTGGCGTCGCTCGTCTTCCAAAACCAAGGCTTGCAAGTTTTTTAGGTAATCGTTCTCCGCACGCAGTCGCTGCACTTCGGCCAGCAGATCTTCTTCTACATTCTTCGGCAGCTTCTTTGGCCGACCAGTGCTGCTGCGGCCCCGTCGCTCAACCGACAAGCCTTCTGGCCCTTCTTCCGGATGGATTCGCTCCTATGATTTGATCTGATCTCTGCTGTTTACCTCAAATCTACGGCAGGTTTCGCTGTGACTCAACCTTTCTTCCATCATGGTTTCCACGACCACCTTCTTAAATTCCGGCGTGTATCGTTTGTTGGGTTTTCCTCTTGACATAATAAATCACCCCATTTGTTAGACAGTATATCATACTGTCTAACAAATGGGGTGCAGTTCATTTCTTCAGCCGGCTCTCCGAACATTCCGTCTTTGTGGCGAAGTACGCCTGTATGTCCGCCGGACGAATATCGCTCAACCGCGCCGCCCCGAAATAGGGGACCAGATGACCCTCGACCAGACTGACATAGGTCAGCTCATAGGTGTTGACGTCAACGAACGGCTGCTTGTAGGTGGAGGGCACAAAGGCTTCACCGGTACGAGCCGACACCTCGGAGGCTACGCGGTACTCCTCGGCTTTCTTCTTCGCATCGGACAGACTCACCGTGCTGTAAAAGGACTTGCGCAGCGGCTTGCCGTGAATGTCGCGCCCGAGTGTCAGCTTGTACTCGTAGCGGTTGTCCTTGCGGGTTGGCTTTTTTCTTAGCAAAAAAATAACCCCTTTCTTACAGTAAAAAAATGGTAAAATAGAGGTACTGATGGATGTGGAAGTTTATCAGTACCTCATGTCCCGCTCTGGTGTTGGTAGCACCGGGGCGGGATTTTTTATTTCTCCCACCGCGCGGCGAGCTTTTGCAACTCGGGCAGATAGGCGTTCTGGATTTTTGCTGCGATAACAGCGGCAGTATGGTCATCGTAGATATGCGAAGTCTGGTTGCGGGCATTCAGCATATCCAGCCAGACGCCTTCATCGTCGATCAGCTCGGCGGCGTACGCCTCACGCAGCACTTGCTTGGGGAATTGCAGGGTATTCTGCATGCCAGCGTCGAGCATATATTCCTTGAGTGCCTTCCAGCCCAGCTCAAAGGTAAATTCAAACCGCTGGATCATGCCGTCACGGACGGTGTCGTTTCGGATGTTCTGATAGTCCGTTACCGCCTCCGCCAGTCGATGTGCAGCATTTACAAAGTTATCGCGTTTGGTTTTCATACAGTATCACTCCATCTCGGTCAATTTCAGCAAGCAGCTCGGGCGAGGTGTAGTCATCGACAAACACAACGTCGTATTTCAGCAGGGTCGGCAGATCGTCCATGCCGCACCAGAACCGCGTCTGCTGCTCCTCCGGCATACCGAACACCGCAAGGTCAATATCACTGCGCGGACGGTTATCGCCGCGTGCGCGGGAGCCGAACAGGACGAGTTTTCGTGCACCGCAGTCCTTCGCAAGCTGTGCAAGAGCAGGTTTCAGGTCATTCATGCGGGATAGCTCCTTTTCTTAATATTCCCGTATCAGCACCTGCGGGATGCCGATGATATGGCAGCTTTCGAGGTCTACGCCTTCAATGCGGCGGGGCGGGTACGCGGGATTGAGCGGCACAAGCTTGAGCCAGTCTTCGCCGTCCACATAGTTGATGCGTTTGATGGTCATTTCGTCATCACCGTAGCTGATCACGCCGATTTCGCCGGAGTGGTTCATGGTGGACTGACGCAGCACCAGCACGACGTCGCCGTTCTGGAACGCCGGAAACATACTGTCGCCGCGCACGCGCATGGCGCAGAACTCCTCGGCTTTCCGGCCTTTGAGGTAGGCGCGCGGCACTTCGATCTTCTCGCCGGTCGTGCTCTCGTCGATGGATACGCTGTCGTAGTGCGCCGCTACGCTGGTGATGACCGGAAATGTCACTGTGTCCTCGGTGATGGTGGGGGAGGGGAGAGTTGGTGCGGTGGGTTCGTCCCAGCCCATCAATACAGAAGGTGTAACGCCGAGAATGTCAGCCAGTTTGGCAATGCGTTCATGCCGTAACGATTTAATATTTCCACTTTCCCAACGCTGCACAGTAGCTTCGGTTACGCCGATTTTTTCGGCAATCTGTGCGAGTGTAAGTCCTAATTCTTTGCGCTTTGCTTTCAAGACAGATGATATATTTCCCATAATGAGTACCTCTCTCTTATGATAAGTTAACTATATCACAGGCAAATACGTTGTGCAAGCAAAAAAATGCGTTTCGCGTAAAAACTTTCGCATAACGTATTGACAAGACGGCAAGAGTGGTGTATCGCAAACTTACGCAAAATGAAAAATTGGAGGTGAACGACATGGCTCATATTGATGTGCCGAAGGTGCGAGGTAGGATGGCATACTTCGCTGCATTGGAAGATCTGCCGCCTGTAGATATGGATTCCACAGGCTTGCATCACACGAAATAAACAGCTGTAATCAGGCTCTGCAGGTCGGCGCATTCGTGGCGGCCTTTTGGTGTTGTGCTTTTCTCCGCCCGCTGTCTGCGATATTTTCTTTTGTCAAGTCCGCTTGAGGGCTTGACTTTTTATTTGCAGGCTGTTTCCAGTATAATTTTGTTGCTGTTTGCAGCATTTGCATAACTTGTGCTGAGCATTTATATTCCATATCCATCACCCCCTTTTAGGGAACACCATATATATAACGGCGTCGAAAGGTGGTGGAATACTCCACTGTTTGGTTGTCAATGCGCAGGACGACCGCATCGTGTTCGGAGGAGCGTCCTCGCCGATGCGCATACGAAAGTATCGGCGAAAACAATTTATTGGCATAGTATCACCTCCCGCTTTCGCCATTTCAGGATAGGATTTTATCATTGTTACAGAATACACATTCTGTATACCATATTTCTCAGAAATTTCCCGCAAGACGTAACATTTTCGGAGGCATTCTTCATTTTATCCAAAATTTGATAATGTCGATATTAAGATGTTGTCGAATTGCGGATAATGTGGTAATTATTATTCTATATCAAACCGACATAGTTGATATGATTTGTTTACAGAATGTGTATTCTGTTCATTTTTCATACTAAGCCTAATTTATCCAGACTGCGGCGGTGCTCTTCTCCGCTTGTCATTAGATAAATGCGTGTGGTTTCTATACTGCTGTGCCCTAAAACATCAGCAAGCTGCGCTAGATTACCGGTCTCTTTGTAAAAGGTCATGGCAAACAGGTGCCTAAGGTTATGCGGATAGATTTTACTTGCCGGTACATCGGCTGCAATGCATAGTTTTTTTAGCGCGCGCCATACCTGCTGGCGGCTCAGTACATTGCCATTGGCCGTGCAGAAGATTGGTCCCGCGGTGATTTTCTCCTTTCTCGCATACTGTTTCAATTTACTGCACAGCTTTTGCGGCAGAAGCACTGTCCGCAGCTTCCCTTTCAGATGGATTAAGGTATATCCCTGCTGTATTGCTTCCGCTGTAATATATTCAGTTCCGACACACGGATTCCTGTGCTGCACAGCGTTTGCAGTATCAGCTCAATGCGCGGCTTGTTTGCCGCCCGCACCAGACGTCGGTATTCTTCGTCTGTTAAATCGCGGCTCTTATCTCGGAATACGCGGCGCTGCACCTTTAGATAGGCCACACAGAAGTCTGCTTTGCCGCACGCATGCAGAAAGCCATTGATTGCTGCCAGTTCTGCGTTGACACTGGTTGGCGCCATCTGGCCTTCCAGATAGGCACGCCATTCCAGAAGAATAATAGCAGTCAGCGGCTGTTCGCCAAGCCATGCGGCGAATTGGTTGACTGCATGAAGGTATTTTTTGATCGTTGAGGTGCTTCGGCCTTTGCTTTGTAAATAGCACTCATATTCCATTATTGCATTTTCAGTGATTGTCATATTGTTTCGCTCCTATTCTTTTGATATATGCTCCATTTGCACTTGAAAGCATAATATTTCTATTGTAATATTTCTTTATGAATTCAAACAGAAAATAGAAAAGAGGATTTATATGAAAACACTATTATTACGGTTTTTCGATCTATTAAATTCAAAACGCACTCAACCCAGGCATGGATTGAGCGAAAAAGCTATGATATGGATAACGATTCCTTTGTTGATATTGGCATTGCTGATCTCAATTATGCAAATCATTTTCGGATGGGATACCCTTCATAAGAGTTATGCGTTTATCAGTGCATTAATCAGTATCGTGATGGCAACTCTTATCGGTTTTGAAAGCAAAACCGTTAATTTCTCTGTCACTTCCGGTTTGTATATGCATATTTATCTATTTTCTTTCGCTTTTTTTGCTTTTTTCGCAATTAATATAGCAATACCAACCTTTAACAAATGGCTGTATCTTCTCCTGGTAGCTTTGATTTATTCTATTGTATGGCCCTATATGAGTTTGCGAGGAAAACTTAAGGTCTCAAAAGTAGTTAACGCCACAATAAGTTGCATAACCGGTATAGGTACTCTTTTTTGTAACACTTTGGCATTAGCCGTAACACCACAGAACCCCCTCCTGAATCCTATTGCTGACTATCTCCAATTAGTTGGCAATGCTTGTTTAGCTCCTTTTATTTTGAGCAGTTTGTGCTCAACTATGCTAATCGGCTTATACGAATACTACATAGGCTCAGATTAAAATCATTCTAAGTTCAGAGACAAACATCTAAAACAGAATTTTGTATACAAAAAACAGGTTCAAGTTATACGGATCCCCGTATACTTGAACCTGTTTTTATAGTAATTTCACAAAACGAGATTTCTTTTATCCTCTCGAATTAATAACTCGAGCAGTACCTCTAACCTGAACATTATAATGAATGAAGTTCTTTTCCGTTAGCTGTTGCGAAACTTCATCATATACAGGAGCACTATGTTTGGAATCTCGGATTGTTAGAATCATGCAATATTCTTGAGACAGACGATAATCTTTCTTAACCGAGTCACGTTCAATGAAGTCTCTATACAATCCTTCGATTTTGAGATACCATTTTCGCCCACCAGGCAGATATTTATCCTTGTTAGAAGGGGTCATATCTGCTAAATCCACTGCATATTTCTTCACCGGATGATACTTTTTCCCATACTTCACTAACGTACATTCACGCTCAAAACCAGTACGCGGATGAATCCCCTTAGCAACAGCAGTATATAAAGAATCATTCAGTAAATTCTTAGCTTCGTCAACGCCTCGTGGATTTTTAATCTGAGGTTTCCGGATATCTCTATGCTTCTCAGCAGCATATGTTCCAAACATCACATTAATATCGGATTGGCAATATTCTCCTGACTGTTTTCGTCAACCAACGACTTGTTAACTACCGTCAAAATGATTTGACCCGTAAAGTTTCCATGTTCATCGATAAGGCTAGGTGGATAAGGGAAGTCAAACATTTCTATAAAACTCCCCTTCTCTAAAGTATCTCTCAAAACCAGAGTAATTTCATCTGGAGAATTATATAAGATCTCATTAGCACTAACCGGAATACCAAAGCCCATTTGACTAATTTTGTCCGCCATCTTCATTCGAATCCCATCTGGATATTTAGCATAGTGAATCAATAACGCCCTAATCAGAAGAGGATCAAAGTTTTCACTTAACAGAAAAGATAACTCACCTGCGATTCTACTCACACCAGGTGTAGAAAAACTTGTTCCCGCAGCTCCGCCAACATCCCCGGATGGAGTAAACGATTTAACACCAGTGTATCTCCCTTTTCCATTAATAACGCTTGCATTTCCCCCATAAAACACAAGATCCGGCTTTACAATACTTGCTGGTCCTGGACCTATTCTTGTAAACGGAGACGGCATATTAATATCAGCGAGATTATTCAAGTCCTTAGCCTGTGCAATAGAACCAACTACTAATGAACGTATGGAATCTGCACTTTGACTAATTCTACTTTTAGGCAGTCCTTGTGCAAACCTATCACAATTACCAACCGATTTTACGATAAGTACATTATTCTCGTCCTGTATATTGTCCAGTGCCATTCCAAATTCTGAAAAACGATCCAATTCAGCTTCTACATTTGTCCCCAGAGACATATTCCAAACCTTTATCTCTGGATTCCTTTCTACAGCCTCTCGAATATTTTCAATCAGTTCTTCTGGATAGATAGGATAATTCGGATATACAGTTGCATCAAAAAGTTTTACTCCTTGAAGTGAGCTTGTGTTGAAGCCATTAAGTTCATCTCCATATTCAATAATTCCTGCAACTGCGGTTCCGTGACGATGTCCTTGGTATTCTTTCGGATAGCTAGAAAATTTTCCCGATGTTTTCCAATTTGCGAGATACGGAATGTCTTCAATACCTGAATCAAGGACTCCTATAACCGGATATTCTTCGAAATCATCTGGCCGTTTTCCTTTGATAGCATAATCCTCAGCAGAACTGTCTGCTACTGAATAAATTGGATGCGTGATTTCAGCTGAATATAACCCTTCAAATTCTTGAAGTTCATTCAACATTTCAGCAGAATCAAGTGATACACGAAATATCATCATATCTGCTGTAAACCGAACTTTAGCATTCACCTCAATGCCTTTTGCACGGCAAAATTGTTCAAATTCCAGCCGTACAAGATTATTTCTATCAAAATCATTATAGTCAATCAGACGAACACGATAAGAATTATTTTTCTGATCAAAAGGCTCAATATAGGGTTGGTATACTTCCATTTCGGAAATCGATGAAACTAATATTGTATTTTCTCTTTTTCCAATAACTCGTTCCATCGAGTCAAGAGTAGTCTCACTTAACACCAACGATAGAATTCTATCGTCTCCATCCATTCCAATTACATTATCATAGCCATCGATATCTAACATATTGGTAATTCTTCCTCTATGCGATTTGGCCAAGGCATCTTCGTGTACCGTCGTTGCTATTAGCATTGGGAATGCCTGCTGTCTTTTTACTCGCAGTGCAAACGATTCTCTGATATCACAGATTTCTTTACGTAATTGAGTTACATGAGTTGACAGCGCCTCTCCTTTAAGAACCCATGCCGGTTCCCGATTATCACCACCACCTTCTGTACTTCGATCATCATAATCTTTTCTCTTTTCAAAAATTTTAATTGGAAGAAATTTTTCGCGATTCATTTATATCACCTTTCTCTGTATACGCATCAACTTTTCTTCTAGATATTCCAAAGTATTGTTGTACTGCTTTTTTAGTAACACCAAAATCAACCATATACTCAACGATATCCTTTTCTGAATATGCTCCATGATTTCTAAACGCAAATATCTCGACAATTAAATCACAGAAACATAATTGTGTCTCATTCATTAATAGCAACTTTTTCGACATATTGTTAATTATATTTTTTATATCAGAATAAGATAAGTCTTCAAAACATTTTTCTATTTTTTCCCACTGGGTGGGCCTAATCTGCGTAGTATCGATGAATTCGGGCCAATGCTCCATCGCTCTGTGAATCTCTTGGATTCCCGGTTTAGGCATCTCGATCACCGTTTGGAAACGTCGCCATATTGCATGATCTAATAGTTCATGATGATTTGTTGCTGCAATCAGAATTCCGCTTCGACAATATTCATCCATATTTTGCAAGAGACTATTGACTACTCTTTTGAGTTCTCCCATTTCGTGCTGGTCGTCCCTGGCCTTAGCTATTGCATCGAATTCATCTAAGAACAGAACACACGGCTGCTTTTGTGCAAAATCAAAAATCTTATGGATATTCTTCGCAGTACTTCCTAGAAGAGAAGAAATCAACGTATCTAAACGCGCAACTACTAGTGGCAAACCTACTTGAGAAGCAATATATTTTGCTGCTGAAGTTTTGCCGCAGCCAGGATATCCATAAAGGAGCAATGACAGATTAAAGTCCAATCCCACCTCTTCCATTTTTGATTTATTCCTGATGGTAGACATAAAATCATTGATTTTCGCTTCTACAGCAGGCGCTAGGATCAAATCTGCTGATTGCGGAGAATAATCAACACTAACAATGCTTAATCTGCTTTCTTGATCTACTGGCAACGGCACTAAAGAATCTGGAATCGCTTGATTATTGTGCTTTTTCTCTAATATCGCTGTAATCCGTGCGCTTCCCCGTGTTTCACCATCTGCTTCCAATTTTTGCGCTAACAATTTTGCAAAATTGGCAACTTTTTCTTTGTCCCGATTTAACCCAGCTTCTATAATCTTACTTATTTCAGAATAATACATTTGGTGCCCCCCTTTTGTTATGTTCAGTTTATCATATATTTGAGCACTTTTCAAGATATATGAGCACTTTTTATTTTTATTGAGCATTTTCGCTATACAATATGGCATTTATCAGGAAGATCTATCGTTTTCCTAGCCATTAAATCCCCTTTATATTCCCAATCCTCTACAAAAAGCAGAAAACACAGAGAATCTCTCTGTGTTTTTTGCTTTTACGATTTCAATTATTAATTATCCTTCGACCATGGCAGGATCAGTGCTGCAACAGCAAATGCAGCTATAACCACCAATAGCTGGTTGATTGTATCGACTCCCAGATACATTCCCTCGGTTTGCTCCATTTTCTGAAGCATTGCAATACCGCCCATTATGCGTGAACCTACACCGATGCCGATTCCTGAAATCATCCATCTGCATTGTTCGATAATTCGTTTGGTGCATTCTTTATTCGTATCTTTCCATGCTTGATTCGCATGAAGTTTCCAGAATGCATAAATCGGATCAACTTTGCCACTGACACGGACTTTTCCTGCCAGCTTGCCGGACTTTTTCCGCCACTGCGCCGGAGCAGCTTGCCACTTTGATGATTTTCCCTAATAATGAAAGAAACGCGAGCTGAAAAGCCGTGACTACTTTCAATGAGGTCCTTCAAAAAATGACGGACTATAGGAAAATTCTTATGCTTCGAAGTAAGAAATGCAGTCAACGCGAAATGGAACGCAATAAGGTTGCATCTCGCGAAACAAGCAAGGCAGTATTTGAAGCTGCAGACCGGCTAGGCATCTGCTGGCCTATCGATGATGATATTACGAATGCAGATCTGGAGCGGATGTTCTTTCCGGACAAATACAAAAATGTTTGTCTGTATGTTGAACCCGATTATCCGTACATCCACCGCGAGCTTGCCAAACCGGGCGTGACACTGACGCTTCTTTGGGAAGAATACTGCCGCAAATGTTATGAAAGCGGCCGCACGCCGTACACGAGTACACAGTTTGGCGATAAATACCGCAGATGGGCTCGCATTACCAAGGCAACCATGCGCATTCAGCATAAGCCGGGAGATGCAATCCAGGTGGACTGGGCCGGAGATACTGTCCCGGTATATGACTCAGTTACTGGCGCACAGAGTGCAGCCTATCTGTTCGTGGCGGTGCTCCCGTGCAGCTGTTATGTCTATGCAGAAGCCTGCGATAACATGAAAACCGAGAACTGGCTGAACTGTCATATTCATGCATTCAACTATTTCGGCGGCGCGGCAAGGCTGCTCATTCCGGATAACTGCAAGACCGCAACTGTGTCTAACACCCGTTATGAAACCGTGCTGAACCGCAGTTACCAGGAACTTGCGGACTATTACAACACAGCTATTGTTCCTGCACGAGTACGTCGTCCAAAGGACAAGAGTTCGGCAGAGGCTTCTGTCCGTTTCGCTGAAACCTGGATTATTGCCGCACTGAGAGATCGTAAATTTTTCTCCTTGAATGAAGTCAACGAAGCGGTTGCTGAAAAACTCGAAGAATTGAATAGCCGCGAATTCAAGCAGCGCCCCGGCACCCGCCGCAGCGCTTATCTTGAGGAAGAACAGGCGTATATGCTGCCGCTGCCTGCTGCACCGTTTGAAGCCGCTGTCTGGTCTGTGGCAAAGGTTCCGAACGATTACCTGATTTCTGATGGCAAAAACAAATACTCCGTGCCCTATAATCTGATTGGTGAAAAGGTTGATATCCGCGTTACTAAAAACCTGGTGGAGGTTTACTACCATGGCAGCCGCGTTGCAAGCCACCGCCGTTTACAGACGCTGCAGCACGATCCTCTGGTAAAGCTGGAGCATATGCCGGAATCACATCAGAAATATATGACTTGCAATGAAGATGACTTTAGGGTTTGGGCCATGTCTGTTGGTCCGATGGCGGAGCGCGTTGTGACATTCTTTCTCGAATCGGGCAAGGCTCCAGAGCAGGGATACAAAGCCTGTGCAAGCCTCATGAAGTTGGGTGAACGCTACAGCAAAGAACGTTTGGAAATGGCGTGCATGCGTGCCCTCGCATACGGAACTACGCCCTCGATTCGGAATATCAACAGTATCCTGAAAAGCAGGCTGGATATCAAGCCTAAGGATTCTGCTGTTAAGAAACCTCTTCAAAACTCAAATCGCTATGGAATTACGCGCGGCGCTGCCTACTTCAAGAAAGGCGGTGACCACGAATGAACCAGCAGACGGTGGATATGCTTACGGATATGAAATTGAGCGCCATGGCTGCGGAGTTTACAGCTCAGCTCCAGGATCCTTCTTTTCGTACGCTCAGCTTTGAAGAACGCTTCAGTATGGCGGTAACGGCAGAATGGAACAGGCGGCAGACAAACAAAGTAGAACGTTTGATTAAAAAAGCGCATTTCAGTGACCCCTTCGCAACGATGGAGGGTATTGAGTACTACGAAGACCGCAAGCTGGACAAGTCTCAGCTGCTGAGGCTGTCTACCTGCAAGTATGTCGACGAATGGCATCATGTAATCATGGAAGGTGCCTCCGGTAATGGCAAAACTTATATCGCCTGCGCTCTTGGAAATGCAGCCTGCCGCCGGTTTAAGAAAGTCGCTTACATTCGTATGCCTGAATTATTAGACGAAATCACCATTGCACGCAGCAGCGGCGAACTGAAGAAGCTGATGACTGCCTACAAGAAAGTGGATTTGCTGATTCTTGACGAATGGCTGATTCGGCCGCTTACCCCGCAGGAAGCGTATAATCTGCTGGAAATCGTAGAAGCTCGCTGTAAACGTTCAATGCTCTTTTGCACTCAGTACCAGCCCGAAGGCTGGTACTGAGTGCAAAAGATCGTAGAACGGCTGCTGCGGGACTCCGCAATCTCAAGCAGATCGTAAGACTCCTGTGAGGTAAGAGGCCGGATCAGCCATTCGTCAAGAATAAGCAGCTCCACTTTCTTGTACGTCTTCATCAGCTTTTTCAGGCTGCCGTTGCTGCGGGCGATATTCAACTCATCTAGCAACTCGGGCATACGGATATAGCGAACCGTCTTCATCCGCCTGCATGCTGCATTGCCCAGTGCGCAGGCGATGTAAGTCTTGCCATTACCGGAGGCGCCTTCCAGTACAACGTGATGACCTTCATCAATGTACTTGCAGGCAGCAAGCCGCAGAAGCTGTGCCTTATCCAGTTTGCGATCCTCATGGTACTCGATTTCTTCCATGACGGCAGAAGGAATACCGAACTCTGCATTATGCATTAACCGGGCCACTTTGTTATTCTGGCGGCGGTTCCATTCCGCGGTCACAAGCATGCTTAGCCGCTCTTCGAAGCCAATCGAATTGAATGAAGCATCCTGAATCTGGTTTGCAAATTCAGCCGCCATGGCGGTCATTTTCATCTCGGTAAGCATATCTATCGTCTGCTGGTTCATTCCTGCTCACCGCCCTTCTTGAAGTAGGCAGCACCGCGCGTAATGCTGTAACGATTGATGTTTTTCGGCTGTTCCGGCTGCGACAGGTCGGGCAAGGTCCTCTCATTCTTCAAAAGACTGCTGATATTACGAATAGAGGGCGTAGTTATAAACGCAAGAATCCGTCCGCAGGCGTTTTCAAGACGTTTCCTGACATAACGGTCACCGATCTTTTTCAAGCTCACACAGGCCTTGTATCCTTGCTCAGGAGCTTTACCAGAGTCGAGAAAATGATACACTGCCTTTTCTGTCATCGGCCCAACGGACATTGCCCATGTTTTGAAATCTTCTGCATTGTACGCCAGATACCGCTGATGCTCCTGTGGCATATGCTCCAGCTTCATCAGCGGTTCACGCTGCTTTGTCTGCAAACGGCGGTGGCTCGCAACGCGGCTGTCATGAAAATACACCTCAACGATAGTTTTTGTTACGCGAATGTCCACTTTTTCGCCAATCAGATTGTATGGAACGGAATATTTGTTCCTGCCGTCACTCACGAGATAGTCATTCGGCACCTTAGCAGCAGACCAGACAGCGGCTTCAAACGGTGCAGCAGGCAGAGGCAGCATATACGCCTGTTCTTCCTCGAGATAAGCGCTGCGGCGCGTGCCGGTGTGCTGCTTGAATTCCCGGTTGTTCAGTTCTTCGAGTTTCTCGGCAACCGCCTCGTTGACTTCCTGCAAAGAGAAGAACTTCATATCACGCAGTGCTGCAATAATCCAGGTTTCCACCAGACGAACAGACGCTTCCGCAGCGCTTTTGTCCTGCGGCTTGCGGACACGCGCCGGCACGATTGCGATACCGTAATACTCGGCAAGTTCCTGGTAACTGCGGTTCAGTATGGTTTCATAACAGGTGTTAGACATAGTTGCGGTCTTGCAGTTATCCGGGATGAGCAACCTTGCCGCGCCGCCAAAATAGTTGAACGCATGAACATGACAGTTCAGCCAGTTCTCTGTTTTCATGTCGTCGCAGGCTTCTGCATAGACGTAACAGCTGCACGGGAGCACCGCTACGAACAGATAAGCCGCGCTCTGTGCGCCAGTAACTGAGTCATATACTGGAACAGTATCTCCAACCCAGTCCACCTGGATTGTATCTCCTGGCTTATGCTGAATACGCATGGTCGCCTCGGTAATGCGAGCCCATTTGCGGTATTTGTCAGCGAACTGAGTGCTCATGTACGGCGTGCGGCTGCTTTCATAGCATTTGCGGCAGTATTCTTCCCATAAAAGCGTCAGCGTAACACCGGGCTTGGCCAGTTCGCGGTGGATGTACGGATAATCCGGCTCAACGTAAATGCTGATTTTCTGGTACTTGTCCAGGAAAAGAATTCGCTCCAGCTCGGCGTTGGTAATGTCCTCCTCAAGGGGCCAGTGGATATTGGCCTTGCTTGCTACCTCTAATACCTTACGAATAGTATGGCGTGAACAGCGTGCGCTGTCTGCGATTCTCCGCTGACTGTACGGGATATCTCACTGATACCTGCTTAACCGCACAGGATAAGCACAAAGCCTATCTTGACTATTTCCGTATCCCCTACGAAAAGCGAACCAGAAAAGCCGTCCTCATTCGAGAACGGCTCCTACTGTACCGGCTATCTTACATAATATGGCTCATATTTTGAAAACAGTTTGTCCTGTACTATTTTTGTTATTTTACGGAACTTTCGTTGTTCTTGTCACATCGCAGCCCGAAACAGCTTGGCTTGGTAACCGTCAAACCTCTCGCACCTCCCGCCGTTTCTATTATCTCATGCGACGGAAGATGTGGAAGGTTTGACGGTTACGAATTTTCTCCAGTGGCTGTAATGTTCAATCATACTACTGCTTTGGAATAGTATCCTGCTTTATGCAAACTGAAGCAGACAACTGATTAGTATAGTAAAAATATCTACTATACTCCCAACTGCAATCAAATACTTATAGGGTAATTGCTTTACTAACCCAATTAGCATGGATACAAATGATAGCGTAGAGATTATAATAAAAGCATATAGCATAAATTCGATATTGATTTTATGTAAGAAATATCTAACTTTCTCAACAACACCTCCTGATATAAAAGCACCGGAGATATATATTAAGCACATGATAAAATTGATTATGCCTAGAATAAATCCAATCCACAACGCAAGTTCATATGTTCGGCTATGCTTCATTCTACATTCTCCCATTATTCCCAAGTATCAACATCATACTTTTTGTGTAGAGATGCATTATTCGGGCCATAATAATTATAGGTTTCCATATTAGTCGAGGAAAATTTTTCGTTTACGGAGTATAGCCATCAAGTTCATCGAAAGCTATACTCCTTTGCTATATCATTGTCCGTGCGTCTAATTTTGCCAAAGCAGTATACTACCCTCTTAAATACACACAATCTGCATGCTGACTGACAGTTTGTCAAACGTAATATGACTAGCAGCACAAATATTTTCCGCATCAGATCCCTCTTTGCTATATCAATAGATTTGTTTGATATCCGGAACTTCTGTACTTACAACATCAATGCGGAAATCTTCCGTAGTCATGATATAATGCACGTATTCTTTCCTTTCGTACATATTTCCGGAAAACTCGTCTATTCTTTTAGCCCTGCAAACTAAGTCGGAATCATCTGTTACATAAAACCCGGCACATGGTGGCAATGCACCTGCTTTTTCGACATACTGAACGTCCATATTCTGTGTATCCAAATCACTTCCTGTATTGCACTCTATTTTCACAATCTCAACATTTAAATAAAAATGAACCACATATTTTTTATTACTCAGTGAACGCAGATGGATCATAAGTCCATTTTCATTCCATGAGTAGCCATCAAGCATCATTGGATCTTTACATTTATCATATTCTCTCTTGAAATACGGCCATTCTTTAAACATACTTCACCCTAAGTTATAAATCTATCATATTGTTGACACAGGATATACGGCCAAACTCTCGTCCTAATGATATAGTTCAAGATTTTGTCTATACTCCCGAGCCCTGTTAGCATTACCTATCCCTATAGGTTGTTAATCAATACCATTGGACATGGTATTGATTTAGTTTGAGTATTCTTTGACCACTACGCTGCCATCATCCTGTAACTCAACTACTGCAGATTTTCTATCTATCAGCAGGCGCTCAATTTCATCAATTGTACTTTCCTTTAACATATGCCGATATTCTACATGACCGACACCACCGGTTCCACCTTCTGGAGTCCAGTCACCGTTTGTGCGATCAACGACATATTTTTTTCCATAGGTATTATGATAATCCATCGCTTTCCCCTTTCCATATGCAACGTAATCTGCTGATAATCGCTTTTAACCATTATATCATACAACGGTTTTGCTATAAAGATATTTAACAAATGCATCTAAACGATTTGAAAAGAATATGGGTAAGATGGTCCACTGTGTTTGTCAATAGAAAAGTCTTGTAAAAGAGCGTCAAAAAGGTGAGCACCTCCAACACCCAATATGCTTTTTAGGATTGTATGAGCCGAGCCCCAACGCTCTTTTTAAAAGAGTTCCGCTGTCGGTTTATGGACTGCGTAAGCCGGTAACTCTCACCGGAGAAAATCACGATATGGCTGTGGTGGATTAACCGGTCAACCAGAGCTGCGGTGAGTCTGTTGTCTCCCAAGACGGTGTTCCACGGAGAGAACTCCAAATTGGAAGTAATAATCAGGCTCTTGCGCTCGTAGCAGTCAGAGATTACTTGGAACAGCAGCTCGGCTGCATCCTTGTGCAGCGGGACAAAGCCAATTTCATCAATCACAATCAGCTCCACTTTTTCAGAGAGCCGAGGAAGTTGTTCAGCGTTCCTTTGTTGTTCTTTTCCAAGAGAAGATTGGCAAGACCGGCTGCGGTAAAGAACCGGACCTTTCGTCCTTCCTGGCAGGCTTTCAGAGCAATGGCTGTGGCAAGATGTGTTTTGCCCGTGCCAACCGTCCTCATAAAAAACAGGTTCTCCATAGGGGCGAGGAAATCCAGCTCGGTCATGTATTCCTGCGTTAAGCCGTTGGGAAGTTCAATGGCAGAGTTCCAGACAAACTCATCTAACGTCTTCAGTACGCGGAATCCTGCCGTTTTCACCATGCGGTTAATACGGTTGGCTTCCCGTTCCTGCAGCTCCAGTTTCAAAAGCTCTGTCACATACTGCTCGGTATTTTCATACCGCACAGAATGCCAGCCCTTTGCCATGCCGCCCGGCTTCACCTGTCGCATCATCAGTTCAATCTGCTCAGACATGAGCTTCACCGCCCATCAAATCGTCATAGACGGAAAGATTGGGGTTGTAGTTCAGCGTCGGTCCAGAGGACAACTGCAATGGGTCAGGGCGGTATTCCTTCTTCGCCATCATGTAGTAGCACTGGCGCAGACTGTCAGCATCGGTTCGTCCGTGCTGTGCTGCCAGTTCCAGCACAGCGTCGCACAGGTCGGCATTTCCGTCGCTCACAATCTCATTGAGCAGCCGTAAGGCATTCTTGCGCTCCTTGCCCTGCGTAGATGCCAGGTGTGTTTGCCATTGCTGCGGCATCTGGTGGAAAAATCGGCTGTCCATCACCTATCCCGACGGCAAGGCCGTTACGACCGCGTATGATATTCTCGGCAATGTGAAGTCCCAGACCGACCACGACGGCACAGGCATTACCTACACGCGCGACGCGGAAGGACGCACAATCAAGGAAGGCCACAGTGACGGCAGCACGACCGAGTATGATTATAACGCCGCTGGTCTGCTGACGCTGCAAAAGGAAGTTACCAAGAGCAACAGCACACGCCGTCAGACTGCGTATACCTACGATGACGCGGGCAATATCGTAAGCGAGAACCGTTCCGGTGTAGACATTGACAAGAAGGACGAGTTGGTGCGCTACTACTACGATAAGGCAAACCAGCTTATCCGCACCAATGTTGAAGGCAAGAATACGAAGTATTCCTACGACCTCGCGGGCAATCTGCTTTCCGATGGTACGAACACTTACACCTACGACCTGCAAAACCGTCTGACCAGCAAGACCGGCAAGGACGGTACGACCACTTATACCTATGACGCGGCGGGCAATCTGATTAAGAAGGCTGCACCGGACGGCGCGACCGAATATACCTACACGGCACAGAACAAGCTGAAAACCGGCAAGACCGAGGA
>OGXL01000998.1_pt1 | contig 24463 bp, 24 predicted proteins | sample 1576311 | NCBI WGS metagenome assembly OGXL01 (sample SAMEA3541564, study PRJEB24748) | human gut metagenome | biome: human gut; feature: human-associated habitat; material: faeces | place: China | collected 2012 | reverse complement strand
CTTCCTTCCATAATCTTAATTGTAGCGCTTGTTCCGAGCCTGTCAGCTCCTGCATTCAATAAAATAAACCATTGATGGCGTAATAATAATGTAATCAATTTGTGCACTTAAATCATGATCTACCATATAAATATCATGTAAAACATACATTGGAAAATGACTATTCTTTAATTCAAATAAAATATTCTCTTCTCCTTCAATACCATACTGAATAAGTCTTGCTTTCTTTTCTAATTCTTTACTTGTATGTGTTTTTAAATATTCTTGTATTTGATTTAGTTCATTTATTGCCTTATTACTCCCTTTATAAATAACAGGTTCTTTTAATTTATCTTTAAATAACATAGATTTGTACCTCTCTCTATCTACCTTATCATTTTCATTATATAGAAACAACAAAAAACAGATTCAAAAGGGAGGGGGAGAATCTGTTTTTTAATCTATTATTATCTTTTTTTAAAAAGAGAAATTTATGATTGAGTTTTGTTTAAGTAATTTCTTGTTCCTCCTTTCGTCTATATCATAAAGAAGAAATATGAACTTTATTTAACTTTTTGATGTTCCTTCTTTGGTTGTTTTGTCAAAAATTATGTGATACCATTATTCCAAGTGATGCACCTTTTGGTGTTTTTTATTATAGGAGGGGAATCTATGAATAAAACACAAGATTTTACTAAGGGAGTTATTTGGAAACAATTACTTTTTTTCTTTTTTCCAATATTAATTGGGAGCTTTTTTCAACAACTATATAATACCGTTGATACCATTATTGTTGGTCAAGCTTGTGGGACAAATGCTCTTGCTGCTGTTGGTTCAACAGGGAATTTGACAAACTTAGTTGTTAACTTCTATGTTGGTTTATCAACTGGAGCTTCTGTTGTTATTGCTCAATATTATGGAGCTCATAATAAAGGTAAGATTCATCAAGCGGTTCATACTTCATATATGCTTGCTATTGTTAGTGGAATTATCATGATGCTTTTTGGTTTATTCTTTTCTTATCAATGTTTAGATGCGATAGGTGTCCCTCATGATATTTTAAATGATGCCAGTCTTTATATGAAACTTTACTTTTTAGGGATGATTCCTGGAGCTATTTATAATATTGGTTCAGGAATTTTAAGAGCTGTAGGAGATAGTAAAAGACCTCTTTATTATTTAATTATTTGTAGTATTGTTAATGTTGTTTTTGACTTTGTTTTTGTTGTTATTTTACATAAAGGTATTGCTGGGGCAGCGATTGCAACATTTATTGCCCAAACAGTATGTGCTATTTTAGTCACACTTCAATTGATATTTTCTAAAGATGTTTATCAACTTACATTATCAAAAATTAAATTTCATTTACCTGTATTAAAGAAAATTGTTAAAATTGGTGCTCCTGCTGGAATTCAATCAACAATGTATAGTATCGCTAATATCGTCTTACAAACACATATTAATTCTTTTGGAACACAAACGATTGCTTCATGGTCAGTCTATATTAAAATCGATGCTTTATTTTGGATGGTCATGGCTGCTATTGGAGCCGCCATTACAACTTTTGTAGGACAAAACTATGGTGCTCATCTTTATGATCGTATCCAAAAAGGAGCAAGAACCGCTTTAACGATTGCCTTAACAATAGCAGTTTCTTTAAGTGTGATCTTATGTTTTGGGGGAAGTTATATTACAAAACTCTTTTCATCTGATCCAGCCATCGTTAATCAATGTCAAAGTTTAATACTCTTTTTAATGCCTTTCTATTTTTCATACTGTTGTGTAGAAATCTTTTCAGGGACAATGAGAGGGTGTGGGGAATCATTAAAACCAATGCTTTTAGTCTGTCTTGGAATTTGTGTTTTACGTGTAGCTTGGGTTACTTTCATTTCACCACACTATCCAACATTAAAGGGAGTTGTTATATCTTATCCAATTACTTGGTTTACGACATCATTCTTATTTATTGTTTATTACAAACAATTTAAAAAACATCATTTTGGAGCATAGTTATGCGACGAACAGAACGAGAAATTACAGATTTAAATAAAAGAAATCATTGAAAATAATCAATGTTGCCGTTTAGGTTTTATAGATCAAGGCAGTGTTTATATCTTTCCTTTAAATTATGGTTATCTTTATAATAATAAACATATCTTTTATTTGTGTATGTATCCGTTAAATTAGATAATGATTAAATTTTTTTGAAAATGAAAAAGAGATTTCTAATATTGACTGCTTCAATAATAAATGAAATCTCTTTATTTTTTATATTATAAATCTACACCATAATCACTTACAACAACTTGTCCTGTAAGTGGTGCTGCATCATCACTTGCAAGGAAAAGTGCTACTTTAGCAACATCTAAAGGACTACAAGGTTGAAGCGTTAAATCACTATGAGCAGACATAGCACCCATCATTTTCATATCCATTGTATCAGGTGTTAATCCTGCTGCCATATCTGTTGTAATACTTCCTGGACAGATAACATTACATCTAATTTTTTCTTTAGCAAAACGCATAGCAGCATGTTTTGTTACCCCAATAATTGCTGCTTTAGTAGATACATAAACAGCACCACCTGCTCCATATTGACCAGCAACACTTGAGATATTAACGATAGAAGCTCCACTTTTCATCACTTTTAAAGCTTCTGACATACAATACATTGTTCCTTTTTGATTAATATCAATAACTCTATTTAAATCATCATAATCAATTTGATCAATTGCATTTAATCCTTTATCTAAAACACCTGCATTATTAATTAAAATATCTAATTGACCAAAAGTTTCAACTGTTTTACTTACTAAGTTTTTAACATCATCCACTTTAGAAATATCAGTAGGAACACATAAAACAGTTCCTCCTGCTGCTTCAATTTCTTTTGCTGCTTCTTCCAAGACTTGTTGACGTCTTGCTGAAATAACAACTTTTGCTCCTTCACTCGCAAACAGTTTCGCAATTTCTTTACCAACGCCGGCATTCCCTCCTGTAATAATTGCCACTTTATTATCCAATTTTCCCATAAAAAATCCTCCTAGATATATAGTAACACATGTAAGCGCTTAACTCCATCTTTTTCATATCTCAAAATTGTATATGAGTTTACCATATTTTTACACACTACTCACACTCTTATATGTTAAAGAATGGGTACTATATAGGTGTCAAGAGGAGATAGACATGAAAAAGAAATTATCCGTTATAATCAGTGTAATTTGTATTATCGTTTCCTTAGGTTCGATTTCAGGAACTCTGTATTATGCTAAAAACCATAATACTTCATCTATGATGCAACAAGCAGGAGGAACACCTCCTTCAATGCCTAATAAAGGAGAAAATAGTCAAAATAATGAGTCTAATCAACAAGATTCATCTCAAAACAACCAAAGTAGCAATGATTAATCAAATTCACAAAACCAAGATTTAAATGATCAAACAAATGAAAATTCTACTGGACAAGCACCTAATAATCAACAAGATTCCCCAGGACAAAATCAACAAAACAACAATCAACCTGACCAAATGAATCAAGAAATGACTTCATCAAGTCAATCATTAACTGCTCTACAAATTGTCATTATTAGTATCAGTGTTTTAGTTTTTATGCTTGCAATAACTTATTTAATTATGAGTAAATTTGGAAGTAAAACACTTGTTGAAACATTTTATGGAGCTAAACCAACTGCAATCTATGCTGTTATTAATGTTGTAGGAACAATTTTACTTGTTTGTGCTCTTGTGTTATCAAGCAATGCTTTATTATCATCTATTTGATGTATTTCTATTCCTTCTATAATTAAATCAATTGATTCATAAAGTCTTTGAATACCACCTATTAAAAAATCATTATAAATAGCATCAATTTCATTAAATTGATTCGTAAGTGAAATCAAAGTATTTTCTTTAGATGACCATAATGCTTTAAAATCTTTTTCATTTTGTGTGTGTATTGCTTTAGCATAGTTATAGACAAGTTGTTTAATTTCTTCCATAATATCTCTTCTTTTTGATATTAAACATCATTACTCTTAATAAAATTTCTTAGTGGGTATTTTTTTATCAAAATTTTAAAAAGATAATAAAGACAACAAAAGAACACTATGAAAAACAAAGTAAATGGAAAGGGATCCTCTCCAGCAAATATAAAAAATGAACGTATTGAATCAAAGTGATACCTATTAGACAATATGATTGATCCAATAAAGAAATTAGAAAAAAATACTAAAAAATAGACTTCATCTTTACTCAACAATCTTTTCTCTTCCATATGCTTTTCCTCCCTTGAATTTAGTTATATATAAATATTATACAGTATCTTACCCATTAAAGATATCTATAATCTAACTCATCTATACAAATGTACATATAGATTATTTTATGATACACTAAATGCGAAAAATTGTGTTTTTAAAGTATAAAATTCTATACTTTTTTATAAATGAAAGGGAAGAAAATGAAAAAGAAAATTTTTGGGGTTTTACAAAGAATAGGACGTAGTTTTATGTTACCTATTGCTGTACTACCAATTGCGGGAATGTTTTTAGGCGTTGGGAGTTCTCTTACTAACGAAGCAACGATTGCTTCTCTTGGTTTAGAGAGTATTTTAGGTACAGGAACAACTTTAAATCATATATTGATTTTATTAATGTCTGTAGGGCAAACAATTTTTGATAATCTGCCTTTGATTTTTGCAGCATCTGTTGCTTTAGGAATGGCAAAGAAATCAAAAGAAGTAGCAGTGTTATCTTCTATAATTGCTTTTTTTGTAATGCATTCAACAATTCATAGTTTGCTTATTTTTGATGGAGTTATTAAAGGAAATGAGATTGTTAAAAAAGTTGTTGAAGGAACCCTTACAAATGTATGTGGGCAAGTATCCTTACAAATGGGGGTATTTGGAGGAATTATTGTTGGTTTAGGTGTGAGTTATTTACATAATCGCTTTTATCAAATTCAGTTACCTGATTTTTTATCTTTCTTTGAAGGAGAAAGATTTATTCCTATTATTTCTACCATTGTTTATATTTTGGTAGGATTTTTGATGTTTTATATTTGGCCTACTTTCCAAGATGGAATTTTTAAATTTGGACAATGGATTGCTAGTAGTGGCTATGGGGGAACTTTTGTTTATGGAATTGTTAAAAGAGCCCTTGTTCCTTTTGGCTTACATCATGTTTTCTATATGCCTTTTTATCAAACTGCTATTGGTGGTACTTTGGAAGTCAATGGGGTTTTAATTGATGGTGCCCAAAATATTTTCTTTGCTCAACTTGCTGATCCAAATTTAAAGCACTTTAGTGTTGAAGCAACTAAGTATTTCTCTGGTGAATATATGATTATGATGTTTGGTTTACCAGGAGCAGCTTTAGCGATGTATCGCAGTGCTAAAGATGAATCTAAAAAAGTTATAAGAAGTCTTTTTTTATCAGCAGCCCTTACGAGTATGCTTACAGGAATTACAGAACCCATTGAATTTGCTTTTATTTTTGTGGCTCCTATGTTATTTGTCGTTGATGTTTTTTTAGCGGGTACAGCTTTTGTTTTAGCTCATGTTTTAAAGGTGACGATTGGGTTTACTTTTTCTTGTGGTTTAATAGATTTTCTTGTTTTTGGTGTATTACAAGGTAATAGTAAAACTCATTGGGTTTTTATTATTGTTGGTGGAGTTATGTATTTCTTCTTATATTATTTTTCATTCCGTTTTTTAATTAAGAAATTTGATTTAAAAACACCAGGAAGAGAAGATGATAATAAATTAACGATTTTTAATAAAAAGAAAATGGATTACTCTTTTGACCAATCATTACTTGATCCTCAAGTACAAATGATTATTAAAGGACTAGGTGGAAGATATAACTTTAGTGATCTTGATTGTTGTATTACACGATTACGTGCTTCTTTACAAGATCCAAGTCTTGTAAGCGAAGGTTCTTTAAAACAAGCAGGGGCAGCTGCTGTTTTATTACAGGGCAATGCTATTCAAATCATCTTTGGTCCAAAAGCTTCTTCTTTAAAAACAAAGATTGATGATTATTTAAATAATGTTCCTGCTTCTTATGATGAAGAAAAAACAATTGATTATCATACAACGGATGTAGAAATAGGAAATATTGTTGATGGTGAGGTTTTACCTATTGAAGATTGCTGCGATGATATCTTTGCTCATAAGTTGTTAGGAGATGGTCTCATGATTCGTCCAATACATGGTTTGGTTGTTGCTCCTTGTGATGGAACGATTTCTATGATTTATCCTACAAAACATGCTTTAGGGATTGAATTAGAAAATGGTGTGGAAATATTGATTCATTTTGGTATTAATACTGTAAAATTAAATGGACAAGGGTTTGAACTTCTTGTTAAAATAAATCAGAAGGTTAAAAAAGGAGATCTGTTATGGAATGCAGATTTGAATTATATTAAAGAAAATGCCATCGATGATTGTCTTTTAATGATTATCACTAAAGGTCAAGGACCTTTAGAAAAGAACTATGGTCATAAAAAAAGTGGAGAAACGATTTTAAAAATAAAGAGGTGAACAAAATGTATCAAGTCTTAAAAGTATTAAATAATAATACCATTCTAGCTAAAGAAGATGATAATGAAATAATAGTTATGGCAAAAGGAATTGGTTTTGGTAAAAAAGTAAATGAACATTTTGAAATTCCACCTCACGCCAAGAAATACATGATGCAAAAGAACTATCAAGCTAAAGATAAACAAAAGAAAGTCATTGACTATATCAATCCTGTTTATCTTGAAATCGCAGCTGAAATCATTAAAGAAGCAACAAATAAATTTGAACAAGTCAATCATGATATTTTAATTCCACTGGCTGATCATATTTATTTTGCGATTAAACGTATGGATGAAAACATCATGCCTACAAATCCCTTTACTTATGATATTAGACTTTTATTCCCCGATGAATATGAAGTTGCTTTAAAATCAAAAGAAATCATAAAAAGCTTTATCAATAAAGAAATCAATAATGATGAAGTAGGTTTTATTACTCTACATATTCACTCAGCAATTTCTTCTAATAAAGTAGGGGAATCTATGGAAGCAGCACGTGTTGTTCATGAAAGTATTATTAAATTACAAACTGATTTAAATATGAAAATTGATGTTGAATCAATTTCTTATGCCCGTTTAATGAATCATATTAAATTCCTAATCATTCGTTTAAATACTAATGAACAATTGCAAATGGATATTAGTGAATTTACCAAAAATAAATTTCCTTTTGCTTATGAACAAGCAATAAGGATGTGTGATAATTTATCAAAGGTACTTCATAAAGAATTGCCTGAATCAGAAGTAGGATACTTAGCTTTACATCTAGAAAGAATCTTATCAAGTACTTTTCAAAATTAGGGGATCACCCCTTTTTTTATTTATTGATAAATTGTGATTGTTTTATATTATATATTATCTTTTTCATTATTTTTTATATCAAAAAATAATGAAAGAACATAAAAATGTAAAAAAAATGATTGACGCTTACATTTTTTGATGTTAGTATATCACTGTAATTAAATTGAATATTCAATAGTGTGTAACTTTAAGTAGGCATTAACTATTTTAAAAGAAAGCAATGGGTGCATTGTATCTTCTTTTAAATAGTTGGCCTACTTTTTTTGTTATTCAATGTTAATTAGAGAGAGGGAGGAAAAATATGGTAGGAATTATTCTTGCAAGTCATGGTGAATTCGCTAATGGAATTTTACAATCTGGTTCTATGATTTTCGGTGAACAAAAAGATGTAAAAGCTGTGACTTTACAACCAAGTGAAGGTCCTGATGATTTAAGAGCAAAAATGGAAGAAGCTATTTCCACTTTTGAAAATCAAGACGAAGTTCTTTTCTTAGTTGATTTATGGAGTGGAACTCCATTTAATCAAGCTAACTTATTACTTAACGGTCATGAAGATCATTGGGCTATCGTTACTGGGTTAAATTTACCAATGCTTATTGAAGCATATGCAATGCGTATGTCTACTGACAGCGCACATGAAATCGCAACTCATATCTGTGAAGTTGCTAGAGACGGAGTTAACATTCGTCCAGAAGAATTAGAACCTAAAAAGGAAGAAACAGTAAAAGCTGAAAACCCAGCACCTGCTGGGGCTATTCCTGAAGGAACTGTTCTTGGAGATGGACATATTAAATATGTCTTAGCTCGTGTTGATACACGTTTATTACATGGTCAAGTAGCTACTACTTGGACAAAATCAACTCAACCAACGCGTATCATTGTTGTATCTGATGCTGTTTCTAAAGATGCATTACGTAAACAAATGATTGAACAAGCTGCACCACCAGGTGTTAAAGCAAACGTTGTACCAATCAAAAAGATGATCGAAGTCGCTAAAGATCCTCGTTTTGGTGCTACTAAAGCTTTATTGTTATTTGAAACTCCTCAAGATGCTTTAAGAGCTATTGAAGGTGGCGTTGATATTAAAGAATTAAATATTGGTTCTATGGCTCACTCTGTTGGTAAAGTGGTTGTTAATAAAGCCATTGCTATGGATCAGGATGATGTTGAAACTTTAGAAAAATTAAAAGAAATGGGTGTTACTTTCGATGTTCGTAAAGTACCTGCTGATTCTAAAGAAAATATGGACAGTCTTCTTAAAAAAGCAAAGACTGAACTTCAAAATATGAAATAGGGGGAAAATTTAATGTCTGCAATTACTATTATGTTAATTATTTTAGTAGCATTATTAGCAGGTATGGAAGGGATTTTAGATGAATTCCAATTCCATCAACCACTAGTAGCGTGTACTTTAATTGGTTTAGTTTCAGGACATCTAAGTGAAGGTATTATCTTAGGTGGTTCTTTACAAATGATTGCCTTAGGATGGGCAAACGTTGGTGCTGCTGTTGCTCCAGATGCTGCTTTAGCTTCTGTTGCTTCTGCAATTATCATGGTTTTAGGTTTAAATGGCGGTACTGTTAATACACAAACAGCTATCTCTACTTCAATTGCTGTTGCAATTCCTTTATCAGTAGCTGGTTTATTCTTAACTATGATTTGTCGTACAATCGCTATCCCATTAGTTCACTTAATGGATGGTGCTGCTGAAAAAGGTGATTACCGTAAAATTGAAATCTATCAAATTTTAGGTATCTTATTACAAGGTGTCAGAATCGCAGTTCCTGCTGCTGCACTATGTATCGTTCCTGCTGAAGCAGTAACTAGTGTTTTAAATCAAATGCCTGCTTGGTTATCAGGTGGTATGACTGTTGGTGGTGGAATGGTTGCCGCTGTAGGTTATGCAATGGTTATTAATATGATGTCAACTAAAGAAACTTGGCCATTCTTTGCTATCGGTTTCGTATTAGCTGCATTAAGTGAATTAACATTAATCGCTTTAGGTGCTTTAGGTGTTGCTATTGCTTTAATTTACTTAGGATTAAAAGAAAACGGTGGTTCTGGTAATGGTGGTTCTACTGGTTCTGGTGATCCATTAGGTGATATTTTAAATGACTATTAATCTTGAAGGAGGAAAGAAATATGGCAGAAAAAATTCAATTAACTAAAAAAGATCGTTTATCAGTTGCTTGGCGTCATCAGTTCCTTCAAGGATCATGGAACTATGAACGTATGCAAAATGGTGGTTGGTGTTATTCAATTATCCCAGCTATCAAAAAATTATACAAAGATCCACAAGATAGAGCAGATGCTTTAAAAAGACATCTAGAATTCTATAATACACATCCTTATGTTTCAGCTCCAGTTATGGGTGTTACATTAGCCTTAGAAGAAGAAAGAGCTAATGGTGCGGAAATCAATAATCAAGCTATTCAAGGGGTTAAAGTTGGTATGATGGGACCTCTTGCTGGGGTTGGAGATCCAGTATTCTGGTTCACTTTAAGACCAATCTTAGGTGCTTTAGGTGCTTCTCTTGCTTTAGGTGGAAGTATTGTCGGTCCATTATTATTCTTCTTTGCTTGGAATATTATCCGTATGGCATTTATTTGGTATACTCAAGAATTTGGATATAAAGTTGGTACTTCTATCGCAAAAGATTTATCTGGTGGTTTATTAGGTAAAATTACTCAAGGTGCTTCTATTTTAGGTATGTTCATTATCGGTTCTTTAGTTCAACGTTGGGTAAGTATTTCATTTACTCCTGTTGTTTCTAGAGTTACTCAATCTGAAGGTGCTTATATTGATTGGAGTCAAATCAAAGGTGGGGCTGAAGGTATTAAATCAGCTTTATCTCAATATGCTTCCCTTGGAGCTACTGGATTAGATAAAATTAAAGTTACTACTTTACAACAAAACTTAGATCAATTAATTCCTGGTCTTGCAGCATTATTACTTACATTACTTTGCTGCTGGTTATTAAAGAAAAAAGTTTCACCAATCGTTATTATCGTTGCATTATTTATCGTTGGTATCTTAGCTCGTTTAGCTGGAATTATGTAATTTAAAAAGTTCAATATTTATGGAGGGAATATATGGTACAATCATTAAATAAAAAAGTCGATTTAACAATTAATGCTACTTCTTATTTAGGAATGGCAAACTATGGTAAAGTGTTAGTCGGGGATGAAGCTTTTGAATATTACAATGATAAAAACGTCAATGATTATATTCAAATTCCTTGGTCTGAAGTAACAGAAATCATGGCAAGTGTCATGTTTAAAGGAAAATGGATTCCTCGTTTTGCAGTTGTTACGAAAAACAACGGAAACTTTATCTTTTCGACAAGAGATAATAAAAAGACATTAAGAGCTGTTAGAAATTATGTTGATCCAAATAATATGGTTCGTTCTCTTAGTTTCTTTCAAGTAATCTCTCGTGGTTTAAAATCATTATTCAAACGTAAATAAATATTGAGCAAAGGAGCTTCATTGCTCCTTTTTTTTGTTATAATGAAAGAGGTGATAATATGGATCTAAATAGAATACATTATTTCTTTAAAGCTGTTGAATATAAAAACTTTACGCAAGCAGCTAACGCTTGTCATATTGGACAAACAACCATGTCTAAATACATTGCTGTCTTAGAACAAGAACTCCAAACACAGCTATTTATAAGAGAACATAGAACATTAACTCTTACTAAACAAGGAAGACAGTTCTATGAAGGAATGAAAAACATTTATGCTTCTTATCAAACTTTATGTCAAAATATTCAACAAACGAATACTTTACATATAGGCATGAAAACAACAGATTTTACAGACTTTGAAATTCTTGAAAGCTTTGAAAAGAAATACCCACATCTTTCTATTTCTTATTCTTATCTTGAAGAAAATGAATTGATGGAAGGCCTAAAAGCGCATCAACTCGATGCGTTAATTTCTCCAAGCATGCTCTCTTTCTACAAAAACAATCCAATTGAAACAACAACCTTATCTAAAGAAAACGTTTCTCTTGTTTGTTCAAAAGAACTGATCCATAAATATCATACAATAGAAAAGGTCATTCAATCTGTTCCCTATATTACAAAAGCAACAGATCAAAACTATCATCAATTATGTAAAGATGAACTTTATAAAATTTATCATACAACTTTTAATAAAGTAGAATACGTTAAAGAATTTCCTAAACAACTTCTTTTACTTAATCTATCTAGAGGTTTTTCAATCCTTCCTACAAAAGAAGTAGAAAATAGAGATCAGTTCTATTTAGAGGATATTAGTAAATACTTTGCTGATCTTGAAAAAATAAATCTTGTTTATTTAAAACAAAATAAATCAGAGAACTTAAATCTATTATTGCAACATATACATGAAAAAAAGTGCTAGATTAAGCATTTTTTTTCGTTTTATCTTTTAACATTTATCCTATATAATACAAAGCAAGGAGTTGATGTTATGCAAAAAGATTTAACAAAAGGCAGTGCCTTAAAAAATATTATTACTTTCTCATTACCATTTTTACTTGCTAATTTCTTACAAACATTCTATGGCATGGCTGATTTATTTATTGTCGGTCAATACAATGGAGCCGCTTCTTTATCAGGGGTTTCTATTGGAAGTCAGGTCATGCATATGATTACTGTTATGCTTGTAGGAATTGCAATGGGTTCAACGGTCATGATTGGTCGTTATGTTGGTGAAAGAAAAGAAGAAGAAAAAAGGATGACTGTAGGAAATACAATCATTATCTTTATGATTTTATCTCTGATTGTTACTTTGATTTTATTATTCTTTATTAATCCGATTGTTTCTATTATGTCTACACCTGTAGAAGCGATTCAAGAAACAACACTTTATTTAAAAATATGTTTTATTGGAATTCCTTTTATTACTGCTTACAATATTATTAGTTCTATTTTTAGAGGATTAGGGGATTCTAAAAGACCCATGTATTTTGTGGCAGTTGCTTGTTTTTTTAATATCGTGTTAGATTTTATTTTCATTGGTTATTTCAATATGCATGCCGTTGGAGCAGCATTTGGGACAGTGATTTCACAACTTATTAGTGTGATTGTTGCTTTATTTGCAATCATTAAAAGAAAATTGATTGTCATCCATAGATACCATTTGAAATTACATAAAAAAATTATTAAAGATATCTTTAAAATCGGTTTTCCTATTTCTATGCAAGATGGTCTTATTCAAGTATCATTCATTATTATTACGATTATCGCAAACATGCGTGGTGTTGATATTGCCGCAGCAGTTGGTGTTGTAGAAAAAATCATTAGCTTTTTATTCTTAGTACCATCAAGTATGTTATCTGCCATCTCTGCTATATGTGCCCAATGTGTAGGAACAAAACAACATCAACGTGCTCGTCAAACATTACGTTATGGAATGATGATTGCTTTAGGATTTGGAATTTTCTTTGCGATTACTTGTCAATTTATTTCCAAGGAAATTCTTTCGTTATTTACAAGTGAAGCGATCGTTATTATGTATGGAAGTCAATATTTAAAAGGATATGTTTTAGATTGTATGTTTGCTTCTATTCATTTTTGTTTTAGTGGATTCTTTACAGCTTATGGTTATTCTATGATTTCCTTTATTCATAATGTAATTTCCATAGCCCTTATAAGAGTTCCAGGAGCTTATATTACTTCTAAGCTTTTCCCTGATACTTTGCTTCCTATGGGTCTTACACCAGCATTAGGTTCTATTTTATCAGCAATGATTTGTGTAAGTATTTTTATCATTATGAAGAAAAAGAATAAATTTGATTATTAAAACGTCATCCAAATGATGACGTTTTTACTTAAACTTAATTGAAAGAATACATGTATAATCATTCTTTATCTTTTTGTTTGTTTCTAACTCTTTTATAGGAAGATAGGTGACATGATTTTTTCCATAAGATAAGGCCACTAACATTTGTTTTTTACCATATTTAATAGAAATTTTTTCTTCAATTTTATCATAATCCCAAACATCATAGTTACTAATGTTTTCTAAAAATGAAATACCTTCAGCTACATAATACCCATCTTCAAAAGCATCTATAATCTTCAAAGTAGAAGCTTCATAATCAACTACTAAAGCAATATTTCCGGTATTTGTTCCTTTTGAAGGATTATTATAAAATGTACAGATTTCTTTATCAGATATCTTTTTACCTTTTTGATATTGGGTTAAATACATAGTTAATGAATCAAAATCTTTTTTTGAATTATAATGAAATAACAAAATATCACCTGGATGATTAGAAAGCATATTTGCTGTTTGCATTTCTGTGCTTTTTTCTAAATAAGGTTCTATATAGTTTTGTGGTTGTGTTAATTTTTTGTAGATAAATATGCTTGTAATAAATATGAAAACAACAAGCATAACTATTAATAATCTTATAATTTTCTTTAGATACTTTTGTTTGTTTTTATTATCTTTTGTAATCTGAATAATATTTTCTTCTGCTTTTTGTTCAATTGTTTCTTTAGGTATATCTTCGCCAGCCAGAAACTCATTAATACTTATTCCTAATATTTTACATAATTCTAGATAAACAGAAACATCCGGTAAACATATACCTCTTTCCCATTTAGAGACTGATTTATCTGACATATTTAACTTTTCAGCAAGCTGTTTTTGTGTTAAGCCTTGTTCTTTTCTTTTAAAAGCTATATATTTACCTATTTTGATAAGATCCATATGACCACTTCCTTTAATCAAATCATATCATTTTAAATAGAAAACAACACCTCTTATAAGTAGAATTAGTTTTTATATTATGAAAAAACAAACAAATATTCAATAATATCGATATAATGAATTTAATAATAAAAAATAAGGAGAAATATAATATGAAACAATTTCCAGAAGGATTTTTATGGGGTGGAGCTACTGCCGCTAACCAATATGAAGGTGGTTGGAAAGAAGGAGGAAAAGGAGTAAGTTGTAGTGATGTACAATTATTTACTGATCCTAAATCTATGAAAGATTTATTAAATACTCATGGGTTATGTGATATTTCTGATGAAATGATTGAAAAAGCTTTAAGTACTGATGATGAAGTTTACTATCCAAAACGTCATGGGATTGATTTTTATCATCATTATAAAGAAGATATTGCTTTACTTGCAGGAATGGGATTTAAGGTTTATAGAATGTCTATTGCTTGGTCTCGTATTTTCCCTAGAGGGGATGAATTAGAACCTAATGAAGAAGGTTTAAAATTCTATGATGCTGTTTTTGATGAATGTTTAAAATATGGAATGCAACCTTTAGTTACAATGTCTCATTATGAACCACCTCTTGCATTTTGTATGGATTATAATGGTTGGTATGATCGTCGTTCCATTGAATTCTTTACACGTTATGTGGATGTTATTACTAAAAGATATAAAGATAAAGTTAAATTATGGCTTACATTTAATGAAATTGATTCAATCATTAGACATCCATTTATGACAGGTGGTTTAATTGAATCAAGATTTAAACCTGAAGAATTTGAAGAAGTAGAATATCAAGCAATGCATCATCAATTTGTAGCAAGTGCTTTAGCGGTAAAAATTACACATGAAAATATTCCTGACGCTAAAGTAGGTTGTATGCTTACTAAATTAACTTATTATCCATATACTTGTAAACCAGAAGATCTTTTAGAACAACAACAAAGAATGAGACAAATCTATTGTTATAGTGATACACAAGTTCATGGTGAATATCCTAAATATTTATTACAAATGTATAAAAATAAAGGATTCAATATTAAAATGACTGATGAAGATCTAAAAATCATGAAAAAATATCCTGTTGATTTTATTTCATTTAGTTATTATTCATCAAGTTGTGTTGCTGCTGATACAAAAGGCTTAGAAATGAGTGCAGGTAATACAGAAACAGCTATTAAAAATCCATATATTCCAAGTTCTGATTGGGGATGGCAAATTGATCCTATCGGTTTAAGAATTTCTTGTGTAGATTTATATGATCGTTATAGAAAACCATTATTTATTGTGGAAAATGGTTTAGGAGCAAAAGATACTGTGGAAGCTGATGGTTCTATTAATGATGATTATCGTATTGATTATTTAAGAGAACATATTAGACAAATGTATAAAGCTATTGAAGAAGATGGTGTTGAATTAATGGGTTATACAACTTGGGCACCAATTGATTTATTATCTAACTCTACAAATCAAATGTCTAAACGTTATGGATTTATTTATGTAGATGTTGATGATTATGGTAATGGAACTTATAAACGCTCTAAAAAGAAATCTTATGATTGGTATAAAGAAGTTATTGCGACTAATGGATCTTCTATTTTAGATGACTAGTTAAGGAATCGAAAGATTCCTTTTTTCATACGTATTATCTTGCGTACTATCATACGTACTTTTTATATTTTCTTTTATTGAAAATCATAGAAAGGGACTTTGTGATATAATTAGCTAAAGGAGATTTTTTATGAAAGAGAAAGTATTATTTTTTGATATAGATGGGACATTAGTATGCTCACAAATGGGAATTTATGAAATACCTTTAGGTGTAAAACAACAATTAAATAGATTAAAGAAACAAGGACATAAACTCTTTATTTGTAGTGGAAGACCCAAAGCCATGTTAGATGAAAAATGGCTCGATGGAACTTTTGACGGTTATATTTTAAATAATGGTGGTTATGTAGAAATTGATGGAAAATCTATTTATGAAAATAGAATGGATTATGAGTTATGTTTAAAGACAGCAAATATGTTAGAAGAACTTCATTGTGATTATATGATTGCGACAGCGAATCATTTATACATTGATCCTTCTTATAAAGAACTTTATAACTTCTTTGTTCAAAAGGGACATTTTGAAGATCTATTTACAATAAAGTTTGATCGTAATGAGGTATTAAAAAGAGCGATTAAAATAGAAGCAAATGTTACAAATAAAGATCGTGAAAAAATAGAAAAGTATATCCAAAATGATTTTGGTTATGTTATTAATTTTGATGAACATGGCAGTGACAATGCATTTGAATTCTATTCACCAACAATTTCAAAAGCAACAGGTATTCAAAAAGTTCTTGATCATTATCATTTAGATCAAGATGACACATACGCTTTTGGTGATGGAGAAAATGATTTAGAAATGATTGAATTTTGTCGTGTAGGGGTTGCCATGGGAAATGCCTGTAATGTTTTAAAAGAAAAAGCAAATATTGTTTGTAAATCTATTGTAGATGATGGATTAGAAGATGTTTTAAAAATTTTATTTAGTGAGTAGGAGAAATTTATGATTCAATTTCATGAAGAAAGTAAAACTTTTCATTTATATAATGATCAAATCAGTTATATCTTTAAAATCTTAAAAAACAATCAATTAGGTCAACTCTATTATGGAAAAAGAATTCATGATCGAGATAACTTTGATCATCTTTTTGAAACAAGTCCTCGCCCAATGTCATCTTGTAGCTATGAAGGTGATCTCACTTTTTCATTAGAACATATTAAACAAGAATATCCTGTTTATGGCTCAGGAGATTTACGTCATCCTGCTATCGATATTTTACAAGAAAATGGGAATCATATTTTAAACTTTGAATATGTAAGTCATAAAATCATACAGGGAAAACCAAAATTAAAAGATCTTCCTGCTACCTATGTAGAAAATGAAAACGAAGCTCAAACTCTTATCATTACCTTATATGATGGAGTCATTGAAACAAAGCTTCAATTAAGTTATACTATTTATCAAGATTTTCCTGTAATTACAAGAAATGCTTTTATTGTTAATGAGGGGAAACAAAAATTAAGACTTAATCAAATGATGTCTATGTCTTTAGACTTACCTGATCAAGATTATGAAATGATTGAACTTACAGGATCATGGGCAAGAGAACGTTCTATTAAAACAAGAAAACTTACAGAAGGTATTCAAAGTATTTATTCTTTAAGAGGATGTTCTTCACATCAATTTAATCCTTTTATTGCTTTAAAAAGAGAAGATTGTAAAGAAACAAGTGGTGAAGTTTTAGGTTTTAGTTTGGTTTATAGTGGTAACTTTTTAGCCCAAGTAGAAGTCGATAATTATCATGTCTCACGTGTCTCTATGGGAATTCATCCTCATTGTTTTGAATATCTATTAGATCATTTAGATTCGTTTCAAAGCCCCGAAGTTGTAATGGTTTATAGTGATCAAGGACTGAATAAGATGTCACAAACATATCATCAACTTTATCAAAAAAGACTTGCTAGAGGGAAGTATCGAGATCAAGTAAGACCTATTTTAGTGAATAATTGGGAAGGCACTTATTTTGATTTTAATGAAGATAAGATCGTTTCAATGGCTAAAACAGCAAAAGAATTAGGAATTGAGTTATTTGTATTAGATGATGGTTGGTTTGGTAATAGAAATAATGATCATCAAGGATTAGGGGATTGGTTTCCTAATTTAGATAAATTGCCTCATGGAATTAATGATTTATCAAAGAGAATTCATGATTTAGGTTTAAAATTTGGGTTATGGTTTGAACCAGAGATGGTCAATGAAGATTCTAACTTATATAGAAATCATCCTGAATGGGTATTAAAAACACCTCATAGAAAGAGTTGTCATGGAAGAAATCAATATATTTTAGATTTTTCTAATCCTGAAGTTGTTGAATACATTGCCCAGGCAATGATGAATGTGATTGATGATTCCTATATTTCATATATTAAATGGGACATGAATCGTTGTATGTCAGAAGTCTATTCAAGCATTCATGATGTTTCATCACAAGGAAGAGTCATGCATGAATATATCCTAGGTGTTTATCATTTATACGATGTTCTAACAACTAAATACCCTGATATACTCTTTGAATCCTGTGCAAGTGGAGGCGCACGTTTTGATCCAGGAATGCTTTATTATGCCCCTCAATGTTGGACCAGTGATGATACCGATGCAATAGAAAGATTAAAGATTCAATATGGAACTTCTCTTGTTTACCCACTTTCTTCAATGGGATCACATGTTTCAGCAATTCCTAATCATCAAACATTTAGAAATACACCACTTGAAACACGTGCTAATGTAGCTTATTTTGGTACTTTTGGTTATGAATTAGATGTTAATCAATTAACCTTTGAAGAAAAAGAAATTATTAAAAAACAAATTAGTTTTATGAAACAATATCGTTCTTTATTTCAATTTGGAACATTTTATCGTTTAAAAAGTCCATTTACATCAAACGAAACAGCTTGGATGGTTGTCTCTCATGATAAAACACAAGCAATTGTTGGTTATTATCGTACTTTACAAGAAGTTAACGTTGGATATCGTCGTTTATTATTAGAGGGATTAGATGAAAATAAGGTTTATCATGTAAATGATTTAGATTTATATGGTGATGAGTTGATGAATGTTGGTTTAATTATAAGTGATGGTTCAAGTGGTGAAAATAAGGATGGTATTGGAGATTATTATTCTAAATTATATATTTTAAAGGAGAGAAAAGAAAATGAGTAATGAATGGTGGAAGAAGGAAGTAGCTTATCAAATTTATCCTAAGAGTTTTAAGGATTCTAATGGAGATGGAATTGGTGATTTAAGAGGGATTATTGAAAAGCTTGATTATTTAGAGGATTTAGGAGTGACTTTATTATGGTTATGTCCTATTTATAAATCACCTATGGATGATAATGGGTATGATATTTCTGATTATTATGATATTAATCCTGAATTTGGAACAATGGCTGATTTAGAAGAATTGATTGAAAAAGCTAAAAATAAAGGAATTAAGATTATTATGGATCTCGTTATCAATCATAGTTCAGATGAACATGCTTGGTTTCAAGAAGCGCTAAAAGATCCAAATAGTCCTTATCATGATTATTATATCTTTAAATCCTCTAAAGATGGTAAAGAACCAAATAACTGGAGATCTGTTTTTGGAGGTTCAGTATGGCAAAAGGTAGAAGGTAGAGATGAATATTATTTCCATGCTTTTTCTAAAAAACAACCTGATTTAAATTGGGAAAATCCAGCTTTAAGACAAGAACTTTATAAAATGATTAATTGGTGGTTAGATAAAGGAATTGCGGGATTTAGAGTTGATGCAATTAACTTTATTAAAAAGGATCAAAGATATTTAGATGGTCCAGTAGATGGACAAGATGGTTTAAGTGCTTGTTTTGCTTATTCTAGAAATCAACCAGGAATTGAAGTCTTTTTTGATGAATTGAAGAAAGAAACATTTGAAAAACATAATTGTATGACAGTCGCTGAAGCTGTTGGAGTGCAATATAAGGATTTAGGTATTTTTATTGGTAAAGATGGATGTTTTTCAATGATGTTTGATTTTAATTATTGTAATTTTGATATTAGTGAAGATGAAGAATGGTTTAAAAGACAAGATTGGACAACTAAACAATTTAAAGAACTTTTATTTACAAGTCAAAGAGAAGTTCAAAAGCTTGGATGGATTGCAAGTTTTTTAGAAAACCATGATCAACCTAGAGCAATTGATAAATTTATTTTAGATAAAAAAGAGCATAATTATTATTCACAAACAATGCTTGCTGGTATGTTCTTTAATTTAAGAGGAACACCATTTATCTATCAAGGTGAAGAAATCGGTATGGAAAACTTTGAAAGAGAAAGCATTGATGAATTTGATGATATTGGAAGTCATGGACAATATCAAAGAGCCTTAGAAGAAGGCTTTACTAAAGAAGAAGCCATGCATTTCCTTAACCTTAGAAGTAGAGATAATACCAGAACACCAATGCAATGGGATAGTAGTGAATACGCAGGATTCAGTGATCATGAACCATGGTTAAAAATGACAGGTAGCCAAGATAAAATCAATGTTGAAAGTCAATTCAATGATCCAAATTCAATCTATAGCTTCTATAAAAAAATGATTTCTATTAGAAAACAAGAAGATATTCTTGTTTATGGTGATTTTGAAGAAATAAATACTGTAGATGATGTTATTGGTTATAAACGTACTTATCAAGGACAAGAAATTATTTGTTTATGTAACTTTACAAACAAAGAACAACCAATCCCAAAAACCCAAGGAAACATCTTGTTAGATAACTACAACGATTACAACCCAACAACTTTAAAACCTTATCAATTTATTATGATCAAAAAATAATAATAGCCCTTTAGTGATAAACTAGAGGGCTTCTTTGTAAAAAAAATAGAACCATGTATTACTACACGATCCTTACAAAATATATTATTTGGCAGCCGACAATCATGCTTCAAATGATGAAATTGATTTCATTGCAAATTTCAAAAAGCTATACCCTAATATCACTATAGCACAATTTAGAGATATTTATCTTGAAGATGTTATTTTTAATTGATATGTATTCTTTTAGATACGACGATATTTTTTCTCAATTCATAGATTTTAATTTTCCTTTTTATCTTAATTAGCAAAAAAACATAAGTCTTCAATTTAGTAGTCACAATAAATTGTAAAAAAGAACATTTTTCTATCAATAAGAAATAATTATTTAAAAGGTTCCACTAATTTCATAAAAAATTGAGTCAATAGTATTTCTAGAGGGAAATAAAAAAAATCCGAGTCATGATAGCCAAAGGATGTGCACTAGAGAAATTCATATTTATTTGTTATAATAACGCTATATTAACGAGATATAAACAAAATTCCTAAAAAAAAGAATTAGACAACGTTCATTCCTCACACAGCAAGACTTTGCAAAAAATCGGCATAGCATTTGATTCAAAGGTATCCTTGCCCATGAATCACTTTGTTGATATGGCTGTTCAAAGACATGGTTGGATTGGTGCTGCATAAGGAGATGATTTATACGAAAATTAAAATTACAAATAAAAAATTATGGGCTAATTATACTAAACCTGTTTCTATAAGCGCTGGAATCATATCTTTTATTTTAGCATTCATTGACTTAAATCAATGTACTAGAATAACAATTGGATTTATTTACATTATATTTTTATTAATTATGTTCCTTAGAATGCTGTATAAAGCTAATAAAGAAACATTTAAAAAGCTGCGCATCAATGATACTGATGTCAAAATCGTATTTGGAGATATTTTTGCTCAAAATGGGATAAAGGTTATTGCCTTTAATGAGTATTTTGATACTCAAGTAGATGATAGAATTATTTCAGAAACTTCCTTAAATGGTCAGTACATTCTACATCATTCTAATGGCAAAAAATATATTGATACTGTAATAGATAAAGAAAAGCATCTAGAAGAAGCAATCGTTGAAAGACATGTTATTCGTAAGCAAGGTGGAAAACAAATAAAATATCGACTTGGTACAATATGCCCCATTGATGATTATTTTATTATGTCATTTACACATTTTGATGAAAATGACAAAGCATATTTATCCTTGGAAGATTATATATCATGCCTAATGCATATGTGGACAGAATTAGATTATTTATATGCAGGAAAGCCAATAAATATTACACTTTTAGGGAGTGGTATTACCCGTTTTAACAATTATCTTATCTCTGAACAGGAATTACTACATTTGATTGTGCGTACATTTGAAATAAGCAAAATTAAATTTGGAAATAAATCATCGCTAACAATTTTGTTAGATAAAAGAATTGAAGATAAGATTAATCTTTATAATATAGGAAAGGAGAAATAGAATGGTATACAGAACAAGAACATATATTGCCGCTGATTGGAGCGGAGATAAAGATGCTGTAGAACAGCTCCATAAATGGAACAATGGGTACTGGAGTCTTTCTTTTACAGATGCACATGATTTAACTCAATCTAGTGATTCTAGTCTGAACTGTAGCATAAAAACCTCTTTAAAAACAAGAATGGACGCATCTAAAACATTTGTATTGATTGTTGGGGATAAAACAGACTCCGTCACTGCAGGAAGCTGTAGATATTGTTCAAGCTATAATTCTTGGACATCAAGTTGCGCAAGAGGACGATCAATTGATTATAGAAGCTATATAAAATACGAATGTGATAAGGCAGTTGAAGCCAAAATCAAGATTGTTATTTTATATAACTCAACCATTGTTTCTAGAAGTAAATGTCCAGAAGCAGTACGTTATAAAGGAACTCATGTTGCAATGTTGTATCGCAAAAACAATAATCTTTTTTGGGACTATAATGCTGTGAAAAATGCTTTGCAAGATTAAATGAATTTTACCTACCATATTGCTACTCAAGATAACGTAAAATGACCACATCGGAGTAAATCAATACTTTAGTGTGGTCATTTAGTTTTGAATCCGTTTGAAGACTTCACTTAAAAATTTATCAAATTTCTAATCGCTCCATTCAGATAAAACACCTCTTCATTTATAGTAAACATTAACATGAAAATTAATAGCCCTTTTGCTTTCTAATGTATTCATCTGTTTGTTTAGTAATACGATAATAAGAATCTAATGCATCTGACCTATATTCAGGACTTTCTGGTCCATCTCCAAAATAACTTATATACCATTGATCTACTACTTTTAAAAAACATTTTGTATCAGGTAATGATCCTTGTGCAATAGCAAAAGTATCAAAATCTTTTCTAACACCTTTATAAATACCTTTTGATACAATTTCTACACCACGTGATTTAAAATACTTATCTATCTTTTGATAACATTCATTCAAATTAATATTATTCTTTTTAGCTTTTTCTTCACTTAAATAAATTTCCATTAGCATATATAAAATACCTCACATTATTAACCAAAAACATCTACGGATTGAATAACGAATTCATCACTTACAATTAGTATATCAACAATTAATTAGCTTTTTATAAATCATAAAGGAATAAAATTCAAAATTTGCTCTTCAAATATATTAAAAAGTAAAAATATTACAAAAAAGTTTTCTAATCATGTGTTAAAATAAAATTGATTAAATCAACTAGTGATAAGGAGAAAATTTATATATGGATTATATTTTGTTGGCACAAGATAATAATTTTCAAGAATGGGGAAAATTAGAACCACATGTTACTGATTATGTAAAATATGGAAAAAAAGATCCATTTGTTATTGCTGCAGCACATAAAACTATAGACGTATATTTTGCATTTGCAAATGCAAGACAATCATTTATGTCTGCTGGTTATAATAATTATGGAGATTTATGTAGTGATGACAAAATAAGCAAACTCTATATCAAAACACATTTTTTAATTCATGCAATAACTGAATATGCAATATGTCTTGATCTAAGTTGGCAAGTAATATGGGCATATATCCAACCAACTTCATTTGAATATCTTTCTAAAAATAAATATAAAAAAATGGAACGTGAATGTGAACGTGATAATTTATTAGCTCAGTTGAATTGCGCTATTGCTCAAAAAAATTTAAAAGCAAAACGAATAAAAAATATCATGACTAATTTTGATAACGATGCAGATATAAAAAAATTACGTACATTATATAATTCACTTAAACATCGTGGTACAATACATTTTGTTGATCTTGGAACTAATATTAAAACAATGCCCCTAAAAATTCAAAATAAAAGCATTTCTATACTAACTAGAGAAGAATATACTGTAAATGAAGTTGAAAATATACTATTTATCTACCATAAAAAATTTCAACTATATTTTAATAGTTTATTAACAAAAATAATACCTAATAATTACATGGATAAAGAAGTTCCTTTTCGTGATTTCTTAGACATTACGTTAAAAATGCATGCAATTCAAAACATAGACAAGTAAATTATAAACGAGGGAGAAAAAATATTATGAAAATATCTCAAATCATCGAAGAATTAAATCATTTACCTAGTTTTTTGTACATCTACTGGAATCCAAGCGACGAAAAGGATCATATGGTAATACTTGGAGGGCAACCTTGTCCTAAAAAATCTGACTTTATAGGTATAGATACAGCAAAATATTATAATTTGAATATGAAAAAAATATATAGAAAAGCAACGTTAGAAGAAATAGATAAGTATACATTGGTAAAAGATATGAAAAAAATTAAAAATCTTTGCAATTATAGACATACTAAACTATATACATTATCTGAGCAAGAAAATTATTTAAATAATTTAAGCAACATCGCCATCCGGTGTGCCGTAGGCTTCGTTCGTGTTCCATGCGTCGT
>OGXL01000985.1_pt1 | contig 24691 bp, 16 predicted proteins | sample 1576311 | NCBI WGS metagenome assembly OGXL01 (sample SAMEA3541564, study PRJEB24748) | human gut metagenome | biome: human gut; feature: human-associated habitat; material: faeces | place: China | collected 2012 | reverse complement strand
GTTTCCGAAGGTAATTGGAACTCTGCTGAAAATGCGCCAAAGTCATCCGTAGTCAGTTCTTTCCGGGCTATCTCCCGGTTATTAGCATCCCGCAAAGCCAGCCAGATGGCCGCATCTTTGCGTACCTCTACACTATCACCTTCCTGCGCATAAGCCACACCGGACACGTACACCGTCTGTCCCTTGCGGTACAGCGCACGGTCGGTAAACAAATCCATGCGATCCACCTTCTTCTTGCTGTCATTGACCGTCGGCAACACCCTTCTGGACCAGTAAGCCACCTGCATAAACTCATCCTTACCTGCACACGCATGCATCCACAATGATTCTTTCATGTCCGGCACTACTACCTTGCCTTGCTTATCAGTTTTAAACGTCTTATATAAGGTATAATTGCCTGGCACAGGAATGGAATAGAACACCAATTCTGCCCCTGCGACCGGCTTTCCGGTCTTACAATCCACCACATGACACTCCGTCTGCCTTCCTTCCATCGGGAAAGAAACCACCTGCAGTGCAGACAGATGCACTACATCGTATCCCGTTTTATCCTGATAGCCGTCGGGGATTGATTTCAATATATAAATCCCCGCCTCGGGCATCCGGCTGGTCAGCACAGAAACCGTATCCTTGTACGTAGGAGTATCCGGCAAGTCCAACCGCACTTTATCCACCAGTGTACCATACTTCTTTATCAGGTCCGCATGCTCCAGATTCTGTGCAAACACAGAAGAAGAAGCCTTCAGGTTCAGTCTATACCATTCCAGTGTCGCCCCTTTCAGGTTCTTGCTGGTAACACGAAGTTCCGCTTCCGTCTGCGGATAAGGATGAGTTACCTGCACCGAGAGCGACGGCATGCACACTATGCGCTGCTTATCCTTCAAATCGGCCGTGAATTCTGAAGAAGGATACCGTTTTATTCCTTCTTCTATCACCTTCATTTCGGACACGAAGTCTTGTTTCTGATGATAGAAATCGGCCCATGACACATACAACGCCGCACAGGCATCCACTCCGTCATAGGCTTTTGCCCACGCCTGCAACTGCTCCAGCACCTGCTCGTCCGACAGCTGTTGCGGATACCTCCATCCATTACGCTGCCAGTACATCAATCGCTCCAGACGTGTCAATAATTCCGCGTCACGATTTCCTGCCGCCTCGTATTGTGCAATCAGCTTTTCATACTTGTCGAACACGGCCAACTGTACGGCCTTGCTTCCTCCCCCATTCCATAGAAGCTGAAAGATGGACTGGCGTAGCAGCAAATCGTACATATTGTCACCGAAATAGCGCTGGCTCCATTTGCCCTGTTCAGCCATCGGACGAAAATCGGTCGTAGCTACGCCCAGCAAGACCTCCTTATCCTTTACTGCCCGGTCAAACTCATACAATGCGCTGTCCACTTCCTGAGGAGCGGATTCCAACTTATAGTATCCTGACAGAAACGCCAACACGGCTTTCTGCAAAGGATCGTTCTCCTCTGCAGCCCATGCATTCAGTCGACAAAGTTCACGCTGCAAACTGTCCGGTGTCAGCCCTACCTGACATTCCACCCGCGAAAGATACGCTTTCAGCATTTGCGGAGCATTCTTCTCCTTCCTTGCCTTTTCATAAATCTGGTTCACCTGTGAAATCAAGGTCTGCGGCAAATCCTTCTTCCGGGTTTCCTCTACCTCCTTCCAAAGACGGTCGTAACTCTGAGCTATCCCCGCCAAAGGGAACATAAAAGCCAACAATCCCGTGGCACATATCAAGAATAGTCTGTTCATCATTTCCAATTTTAAGTTTTACAAGGTTGTCTTTATAAAGATAAAACCAAAACCCTGATTTACTGCACAGATTTTCATTAAAAGAAGTAAAACCACAGAAAATCGAAACAAAAAAAACGGAGGCTGCCCCTTTCCCTTTTACGGGAATCGGACAACCTCCGCAATCTATTATCTACTAACGGATATTACTTTTTCGGTGTATTCTCCAGTGTAGCCAGCAAGAAATCATAGAACTTCTTCACTGACGGCACATGACAGCGTTCTTCCGGTGTATGCGGGCACTGCAAAGTAGGACCAAATGAAATCATATCCAGTCCAGGTACAACCGCACCGATGATACCACATTCCAGTCCGGCATGAATCACTTTCACTTCCGGTGTTTCACCAAACTGTGCCTTATAAGATTCCTTCATGGCATGCAGAATCGGAGAGTTAACATCCGGTTCCCATCCAGAGTAGCTACCAGAACGTTCTACATGCATACCTGCCATAGAGAAACAGCTCTCGATAGCCGTATTGCGATAATCCTTCATTGATTCGCGAGAGCTGCGTGTCAAAACCTTAATGGCAGCCTTTCCATTGCCGATTTCTACGATAGCCAGGTTAGAAGAAGTTTCCACTGTATCCGGGATAGTCGGGATGAAACGTTCTACTCCATTCGGACATGCATAAATCGCGTCCACCAGGTTGTCACGGATTTCTTCCGGCACCATCATCTTCGGCAAGTCCACACGCTCTGCCGTAAAGCTGATGTTGTCTTCAATGGTCGCGAATTCATCACGCCATACCTGTTCGCATTCACCCACGAACGCCAGCACATCTTCTACCTCCGAAGCCGGTACGGTAATCACTACTTCACATTCACGCGGAATGGCGTTGCGCATGTTTCCACCTTCCCATGACACCAGACAAGCCTCATCGTAAGCAATCACCTGGTTCATGAAGCGAGCCATCAACTTGTTGGCATTGGCATGTCCCCAGCCAATCTGAATACCAGAGTGACCACCACGCAATCCTTTCAGTGTTACCTTCAGCGCCACGTCTTCCGGATCTGTTTCTTCTTCCTTGTATTCCAAAGTAGCTGTCAGGTCTTCTCCACCTGCACAGCCAATATAAAGTTCACCTTCTTCTTCTGAATCCAGGTTCAGCAGGATTTCTCCTTCCACTGTGCCCTGTTTCAAGCCGAACGCCCCATACATACCGGTTTCTTCATCGGCAGTAATCAGCGCTGTCAGCGGACCGTGTTTCAAGGTCTTGTCTTCCATAATGGCCATGATGGCTGCCACACCCATACCGTTGTCTGAGCCCAATGTGGTACCTTTAGCCTTCACCCATTCGCCGTCTACATAAACCGGAATAGGATCTTTTTCAAAATCATGCTGTGTATGTTTGTCTTTCTGAGGAACCATGTCCATGTGAGCCTGAAGGATGACAGACTTCCGGTCTTCCATACCCGGAGTGGCCGGTTTGCGATAGATTATGTTTCCAGCCTCATCCTGAAATGATTCCACACCTACCTGCTTGCCGAATTCCAGCAAGAAAGCCTGAATTTTTTCCAAATGTCCAGACGGACGAGGAATTTGCGTCAACGAATAGAAATGCTTCCACACATTCTGCGGAGCCAAAGAAAGAATTTCGTTCATATTATATTTTTTGATTTTATTCCGGAAAAGCAATTTCACTTCCCGGTCCGTTTCTTATTTACAAGTGGTAAGGCTACAAGCCCGTAAACACCTAGCAAAATTAATAAAAAGGTTTGAATACCGTGCACCAGCAGGGCAAATATTCCGGCATCTTCCTTTCCCACCCCATACATCATCATCATGGTAATGACTGCAAAGTGCCACGGACCTGCTCCGTTAGGAGTAGGAACGGCCACTGCAATACTGCCCACCACAAACATCACCAGTCCGGGCATCCAGCCCAGTGAGGCAGAAAAGTCAAAGCAATAGAAACTCACATAGAATTGCAGGAAATAGCATGCCCATATGCTCACGGTGTAAAAAGCGAACAGCCACGGATGTTTTACATGCCGAAGCGACAAACATCCGGCCCACACATCGTTCAATATGCCGCGCACCTTCGCAAATACCGTCAAATTGCGAATCAGGAAAAACGCCAGCACGCCCAAGGCAAACAGACAGATGAGAGTGATATAAAAGTTGGTGGAAGTAAACAAGCCCGTAAAGAAGCCCATGTTCGTACCGGTCTTTTCAAAGAATGCCGCAAACACACGCGACTGGAGCAACAGCGTCACTACGGTAATCAGCAGCACACAGATGGTATCGATGAGACGCTCCGTCACCACCGTACCCAGCGATTTGGAGAAAGAAACCCCGTCGTACTTCGACAGGATACCGCAGCGGGAAACCTCCCCCACACGCGGTACGACCAGATTGGCCGCGTACGACACAAAAACCGCATACACACTGTTCGACACCTTGGGGTATTCACCTAACGGAGCTAACGTCAGATTCCAGCGCCAGCCGCGGAACAGATGCCCCAGCACACCAAACACCAGCGAAAAGGCCATCCAGCCATAATTCATGCCGCCATCCAGCACGCTCCACACACGCCGGAAATCAAAATCGTGGTATGTCCAAAGCAGAATAGCCGCTCCGAGTACCAACGGAAGCGCTATCTGGAAGACCTTATTTAGTACTTTTTTTAAACCTGTTCGTTCCAAAATCAGTCTGTATATAAAGATTTATGTTTAACTTTGCAAGTCACAAAGATAATACGAACATTTAAAACCTGAGGTATGAAATTAGTTAAACCTAAAAAGTTTTTAGGACAACACTTCCTGAAAGACCTGCAAGTGGCACAAGACATAGCCGACACGGTAGACGCCTGCCCGGCCCTTCCCGTTCTCGAAGTAGGTCCCGGAATGGGAGTTCTCACCCAATACCTGCTGAAAAAAGACCGCCCGCTCAAGGTGGTGGAGCTGGACTTTGAATCGGTGGCTTACCTGCGTGAGAATTTTCCGCAATTAGGAGACCATATCATCGAGCAGGATTTCCTGAAAATGGACCTCCGGCAACTTTTCGACGGACAGCCTTTTGTGCTGACCGGCAACTATCCCTACAACATTTCTAGCCAGATATTCTTCAAGATGCTCGACTACAAGGACTTGATTCCCTGCTGCACGGGCATGATTCAGAAGGAAGTGGCCGAACGCATCGCGGCTCGTCCGGGCAACAAGACCTACGGCATCCTGAGCGTACTGATTCAAGCCTGGTACAGCGTGGAGTACCTGTTCACTGTACACGAACATGTGTTCAATCCTCCTCCCAAGGTGAAGAGCGCCGTCATCCGCATGACCCGCAACGAGACCAAGGAGTTGGGATGCAACGAGCAGTTGTTCAAGCAGATTGTCAAGACGACATTCAACCAGCGCCGCAAGACGCTCCGCAACTCCATATCTCCGATTCTGGAGAAAGGAAATCCGCTCAGTGCCGACCCTATCTTCAACAAACGGCCTGAACAGCTTTCCGTACAAGACTTCATCGACCTGACCAACCGGGTGGAAGAAGCCTTGAATTCCTCAGCCGCAAAGGCCGAGTGACCCTGCACACGAGACTTACAGACTACGATAACAACCCTCATCAGGAGTTTACAAGATGAATAGCGAAGATATTAAATTAGTCACCGAACTGATTGAGAAGAAAGATTCCGACCAGTTAAAAGAAGTCATCAAGGACCTGCATCCGGCCGACATCGCCGAGCTGTGCAACGAGCTGGACGCAGAAGATGCCCGCTTCATCTACCTGCTGCTGGACAACGAAACGGCAGCCGACGTACTGATTGAAATGGACGAGGATGCACGAAAGAAATTCCTCGAAATACTTCCCCCTGAAACCATCGCCAAGCGCTTTGTCGACTACATGGATTCGGACGATGCCGTAGACATCATCCGTGAAATGGACGAGGACAAGCAGGAAGAGGTGCTTTCGCACATTGAAGACATCGAACAGGCAGGCGACATCGTCGACTTGCTGAAATACGACGAAGACACCGCCGGTGGTTTGATGGGTACGGAAATGGTGATTGTGAACGAGAACTGGAGTATGCCCGAATGCCTGCGCGAAATGCGACTGCAGGCAGAAGAAATGGACGAGATATATTATGTATATGTGGTAGACGACGATGAACGTCTGCGCGGTGTATTCCCACTGAAAAAGATGATTACCAGTCCGTCGGTTTCCAAGGTGAAACACGTGATGAAGAAGGACCCGATTTCCGTCCATGTGGATACGCCCATTGAAGAGGTGGTGCAGACCATTGAAAAGTATGACTTGGTGGCCGTTCCTGTGGTCGACAGCATCGGCCGCCTGGTAGGGCGCATCACCGTAGACGACGTAATGGACGAGGTTCGTGAACAGGCCGAACGCGACTACCAGTTGGCATCCGGTTTGTCACAGGACGTAGAAACAGACGACAACGTGTTCCGCCAGACCACCGCGCGCCTTCCGTGGCTGCTCATCGGTATGCTGGGTGGAATCGGTAACTCCATGATTCTGGGCAACTTTGACTCTACCTTTGCCGCTCATCCGGAAATGGCGCTTTACATTCCCCTTATTGGTGGAACGGGAGGAAACGTAGGAACCCAGTCCTCCGCATTGGTCGTGCAAGGTCTGGCCAACAGCTCACTGAACGCCGAAAACACCTTCAAGCAGGTGCTGAAAGAATCCGTTGTAGCCCTTATCAACGCCACCATCATTTCCATGCTGGTGTATATCTACAACTTCATCCGTTTCGGAGCTACGGCTACGGTCAGTTATTCAGTATCCATCAGTCTGTTTGCGGTAGTCATGTTTGCCTCCATTTTCGGCACACTGGTGCCCATGACACTGGAAAAACTGAAAATCGATCCGGCCATTGCCACCGGACCGTTTATCTCCATTACCAACGACATTATCGGTATGCTCATGTACATGGGAATTACCGTATTATTATCCTAAATTTTTGTTAAAGAAAAACGCAAGTGCGTTTGAGGTAAAACGCAAGTACATTTTACTTCAAACGCACTTGCGTTTTAATCAAAACGTCCTTGCGTTTTCTTTGAAACGCAAGGGCGTTTTTTTCACCCCCTCTACAAGCCCTTCTGAGCCACATTCCTCGTCTTTCTATTTCTAAAAATGATTCTTACCTTATAGTTTTTTTCTGAAAAAGTATGAAAATCAGATTTTTTTTCTTTAATTTGTAAGAACCTTTACTAATGGTAAAGAAAAAACTAGGATATTATACTCTTTAAAATCTATATACGATGGAAGTAAATGAAACCAACCGCCCATTAACCGAAACTCCGATGGAACAATCCATTGAAGCACCGGTTCCTACTGTTGAAGACACCGAAAAGGAAACATCCGCTCCCAAACAGACACTGGAAGAAGTGGTGCAACGCCTCAAGGAAATCAACGAGAAAAACGACCTGACCGACAAGCAGGAAATCGATTCACTTAAACAAACGTTCTACAAACTACAAAAAGCCAAATCAGAAGCGGCACGGAAAGCTTTCATCGACGAAGGGGGAAAGGCAGAAGACTTCACTCCGGAAACAGAACCGGCAGAAGAAGAGTTCAAAGCTGTCATGAACGCCATCAAGGAGAAGAGAAATGCCTTAGCGGCTGCACAGGAACAGGAAAAGGAAGAAAACCTGACCAAGAAACTGGGTATCCTGGAAAGAATGAAGTTCCTGACCGAATCGCAGGAAGATACCAACAAGATATACGACGAATTTAAGAAATTGCAGCAGGAATGGAATGAAATAGGTCAGATTCCGGTAGCGAAAGTAAATGAACTGTGGAAAACTTACCAGCTTTACACCGAAAAATTCTATGACATGGTGAAGCTGAACAACGAATTCCGCGAATATGACTTCAAGAAAAACCTGGAACAGAAGACCCGTTTGTGCGAAGCTGCAGAAAAACTGGCTGAAGAGCCCGACGTAATTTCTGCTTTCCACCAGCTGCAGAAGCTTCATCAGGAATTCCGCGCCATCGGTCCGGTAGCCAAAGACCTGCGCGAAGAAATCTGGAGCCGTTTCAAGGCTGCCTCTACGGTTGTCAACAAACGCCACCAGCAGCATTTTGAAGAACTAAAAGAAAAGGAACAGAATAACCTGGACCAGAAGACGGTGATTTGCGAAATCGTGGAAGGTATGGAATATGACACCTTCACTACTTTTGCCGACTGGGAAGACAAGACCAATGAAATCCTTGCCCTCCAGGCCAAATGGAAAACCATCGGCTATGCTCCGCAAAAGATGAACGTCAAGATTTTCGAACGTTTCCGCGCTGCCTGCGATGAATTCTTCCGCCGGAAAGCTGCCTTCTTCAAATCAGTGAAGGAAACAATGGCAGCCAACCTGGAAAAGAAAAAAGCGTTCTGCGAAAAGGCTGAAGCCCTGAAAGAAAGTACCGACTGGAAAGAAACGGCTGAAATCCTGACCAAGCTCCAGAAAGAATGGAAGACCATCGGTCCGGTTGCCAAGAAACATTCAGATGCCGTATGGAAACGTTTTATAGGTGCCTGCGATTATTTCTTTGAACGGAAAAACAAAGCGACTTCTTCACAACGCTCGGAAGAAGTGGAAAACCTGGCCAAGAAAGAAGATGTCATTAAGCGTATGACTGCCCTGGAAGCTGCCGGAACTGCAGACGATGCAACTGCCGAACAAGTACGTGCCCTGATGAAGGAATGGAATGCCATCGGCTTCGTTCCTTTCAAGGAAAAAGACCGTCTGTATAAAGAATTCCATGCATTGGTAGACAAGCTGTTCGACCGCCTGCACCTGTCGGCTACTGAAAAACGCCTGAGCAGTGTACGCACTAACGGCAACAAAGAAGGAAATCTCTACCGCGACCGTGAACGCCTGGTTCGCACTTACGAAGGGCTGAAAAACGACATCCAGACCTACGAAAACAACCTTGGCTTCCTGAATTCTTCTTCCAAGAAGGGAAATACACTGGTGGCCGACATCACCCGCAAGATTGAGCGCCTGAAGAAAGACATGGAACTGGTGCTGAAGAAAATCAAGGACATTGATGAAAGCTTGAAAGAAAAAGAATAAAAACAGCTTACTCAAACTAATTTTATTACCACAAGAGGTATCCATGGGAATGGATACCTCTTTTTTTGTTTTTCTTTCAATTTTTCACAAGAATTTCACTCGATTGTAAAATCTTCACGCAACCAAGCCATGTTTGATATTTTTTTGAAAAATAATCGTATAAATATTTTATTACTCCAAGAAAATATCTTAAATTAAAGCCAAAATTCAAGAAACAAACTTTCTTGTATTTTGTTAACCCGAATAAAATATAAGCAAAATATAATTCTGAATGAATTAAAAACATAAAATAAACTATTCTTAATATGAAAATGAAATCACTATTAGGGATTGTACTTTCCCTAAGTATTCTGCAATCTTGCCAGAATGACGAAACAAACATCATCCAGAATGAAGTGAATAACAAAGGCATCACATTCTCTTCTATCATAGATGATGCACAAAATTCCAGAGCTTACGATACGTCGTGGGAAGCCAATGACGTAATTGGTGTATTTATGCTAGCCAACAATAGTGATAAAAATGTACTGGCTACAAACATTCCTTATGCAACATCTAAAGGAGACGGCTATTTCGTAAGCAAAAATAGTCCCATATACTATCCGGAAGACAATAGTGCGGTCGACTTCATTGCATATTATCCTTATAGTGAAACTATTAGTGACTATAAAAAATATCCCATTGATTTAAGTAACCAAACCAAACAAAACGCCATCGACTTGATGACTGCAGTAAACCTGACAAACCGTCAATTGGCGTCTCCACAAGGTAATCTGCAATTCAAGCATCTGTTGGCTAAATTGGTGCTGAATTTGAAATCTACTTCTGGAAGTTCCCTGAAAGGAATCAAAGCTTCTATCAGCGGACTGCAAGTAAAAGGAACAGCTAATCTTTCTGACGGTACCATTACTCCTTCCGGTGAAGCTACAACCTTTTCCTTATTTATAAATGAGGAAGCCACACAAGCAGAAGCCATTCTGTTGCCTCAAGACTTGAGCGGAAAACTGAAAATCAAACTGGAACAGAACGGACAGAGCTTAGAAATTGAGACTGAGATTTCTGGAAACATTGAGCAAGGTAGCAAATATATATATAATGTAAATGTGAATTATCAGGGGGGAGAGATTACGACCGACCCAGAAGCAAAATATACGAAATGGTTTGAAACACCGGTAATTACTGAGTCACAACTGAATCAATCTAATATAAAATACGTTACTCATTATACCGGAATAACTTATGACGAAGCTCCACTCAACGGTATTGAGATCCGTAATTATAGTATGCTATACGATACCAATCTGAAAATTGCTTACTGGGTATCCTATCCATTATGCGGATGGTATCTGGAAGGAAACATAGGCCGTACGGAGGATTGGGGTTATGACCCTAAAATAGCAACTAACCTTCAAGCGAATCTCAAAAAAGCTCTCAGCGGTTACAGCAGAGGGCATCAGATTCCGAGTGGTGATAGACAGCGTAAAGACTGCGACATGAATAATCAGACTTTCTATTACACCAATATGACTCCGCAATTACAAAATGGATTGAATGGAGCTATTTGGGCTCAACTAGAAGGCGCTGTCAGAGGCTGGAGTAGTGGGATAGACACACTATACGTAGTAACAGGTGCGATGCCTACTACGGCAACTGATAAGCAAATACAATATGCTAAAGATAATAATGGAAAAAATATAGCAATACCCAAATATTACTTCAAAGCATTAGCCCGTAAAGTAGGTGGAAACTATCAGACAATCGCTTTTAAACTTGACCATAAGGCATATAGCGATACACAATATATGAAATATGCTATCAGCGTATCAGAACTTGAGAATATGACAGGGTTCACTTTCTTTCCATCATTACCTTCTGAGGTAAAAAAGACGCTAAATACATCGCAATGGAATTAAATCTATCTGATACAGAATCTACAAACTTTCTAAATAAATTAGTATGAAAATCTCGAATCTACTGTACATGGGGGCATTATCAACCCTAGCTCTAATGAGTTGTACAAACAATGACGACAACAGCGAATGGTACGGAAGTGAAGGCATCGTATTTACCACAGCTATTCAATCAAGAGTTTCAGGTAACACTTGGAATGCAAACGACGAAGTAGGTATTTACATGATGAACGCAGGAAGTGGAATTGAGGCTGCAACCGCACAAAACAAAAAGTACATTGCACAGACCAACGGCACATTGACTGCTGCTCCTGGTAATGGCATTTATCTCCCTGAAAGCGGAAATGTAGACTTCATTGCATATTATCCTTATACCACAAGTGTAAGCGGCAATAAGCTTGCGGTGAATGTATCTGACCAGAGCAATCCGGCTGCCATCGACTTGATTTATTCTAACGGTACTAAAGGAGTAGCAGCAACTACTGCCACCACTATCAGGCTGGGATTTACACACCAACTGACTAAAGTCACCCTGAATGTAACCAAAGATGAAACAATTGAAACTCTTAACGGATTGGGGGTAAACATTAAAGGTATCAGTACAGAAGGTGAATTTAACTTGGCTGACGGAACACTGACTGCTACAGCAGGAACCAACAACAAAGATGTAGCGATGTACATAGATGCACAAGGTACAACAGCTACGGCTACAGCCATCATTCTCCCAACAGCTGCAAGCACCGACCAGACGTCACTCAACCTGACTTTTAACCTCAACGGTCAATCATTCACCTATACAATTAGTGACGCAAGTATTTTTGAAAAAGGAACAAATGTAAGCTTTAATGCAAAACTATCCATCAACAATGGGAAACCGGTTGTTACAGTAGGAAATGCAACAATCAGCAACTGGACTGAAAAACCAGGTGGAGATATTAATGTTGATTTCGATGGTGGAACTCAACCAGGTGGAGAAACTGTGGTCTTTGAAGAATCATTCGCTACCAGCCAGGGCAACTTCGAAATAGACAACAAGCAACTCCCTGAAGGTGGAACATTCGTTTGGAAACACGATGCTGGGACTCCTGAAGGAGGAAATCCATATTATTATATGAAAGCCAGCGCATTTATCAATAAAGCCGCAAAAGCATCAGAAAGCTGGCTGATATCTCCTGAAGTAGACTTATCTACAGCTACAAATGCAACTTTAACCTTCATGCATATCATTAACCATGCAGGTGACATGCAAACTCAACAAACTTTGTGGGTAACCGAAACATCTACTGAAAACTGGCAACAAGTAACAATTCCAAACTATCCAGCTGGAAATAACTGGAACGAAGTTTCTTCAGGAAATATTGACTTATCCGCTTATGCCGGTAAAAAAATCAAGTTTGCATTCAAATATGTAAGTACCACAGCAGCTGCTGCAACATGGGAAGTATATGATGTGAAAGTCGTTGCTAACGGAGAAGGAGGCGGAAGTGTTACCCCAGAACCAGGACAGGAAACAACCATTTTTATAGAAGACTTTGGTAATCCAGAAAAAGTAGGTAACTACTATCCTAATGTAGATAAATATACAGGATGGAGCAATCCTGATTTAACTTTTACAGATCCTTATATGACCGCAAGCTACAGCGAAGCAAGTATACGAGCTACTAGTACAATGAATGGTCATTTATGGTTACCAGCCAATAAATTATCAGGATTAAATATTTCAGGATTTAACACATCGAATTATAGCAACCTTAAACTTTCATTCGATATAACAGGAAACAAAGATGGAGATACCAACTTAATTACTCTTACATGCGGAAATCAAGTAATGAATATCCCTTTGACTGAATTTAAGCAAAACAGTTATATCACAGTAGAGTTAACAGATGTACCTGATAACATAACATCCATAGATTTCAAATCTGAAGCTGCGACCAACACTATTGGAATACGAATCGATAACATTAAATTAATGGGTACATCTAAATAATACTATATTACCTTCAGCTCAAAAAGAGAACATGAAAAAGCTCTATAAAACTTTTTCATGTTCTCTTTCAACCCCTTATAAAATAACACTAAACTAACAATTATTTTTTATGAAACACAAATTACTGTTCTTCATGGCATTCTTCCTTCCTTGCCTTGTTTTTGCACAAGGAAATGTAAGCGTGAAAGGAAGTGTGATCGGAGCAGTAAGCAATGACCCCATTCCAGGTGTAATTGTGACAGTGACAGAACTGAACCGCCAAGTCACAACCGACGCGGACGGAAACTTCACCATCCGAAATATTCAGCCGGGAACTTACGTCATTCAGCTTAACTCCGTAATGATTACGCCCAAGAGTGTCTCCATTGAAGTAGAAAACTTAGGCGTAACTGAACTAAAACCTATCCGAGTAACTGAACTTAACGCAAACGAAGACGTGTCTATGATTGGCATCATCGATGCCGGCATGGTGGATGACGACGTAGAGACCTCCGGGCAGGATGTCAGCTCTACCGTGATTCTGTCAAATGATATTTTCCTGAATAAAGCTGCCTATCAACTTTCACCCGCACGCTTCTCTCCACGTGGATACAACAGCACACAGGAGGTTAAATACATCAATGGCGTGGAATTCAACGACCAGAACAGAGGTGTATTCAACTATGCAGCAGTAGGCGCACTGAACGACATGACACGTAACGGTGATGTCACCAACTTCACAGCTCCTTCATCCTTTACTTTTGGTGAGTTGGGAGGTACGGAAAACATCAATATGCGTGCCAGCAGCTATACACCTGGAGGATAGTTAACCTTAAGCTATACCAACCGAAACTATTATCTCCGTGGCATGTTTACCTACTCTACCGGACTGAAGGACAACGGATGGGCATTCACCACCTCTATTGGTGGACGCTATTCGAATGAAGGTAACATCGACGGAACTTTCTACAAGAACGTTTCTTTCGCCTTCTCTGCTGAAAAGCAATGGAAAGGAGGAGAACATAGCCTGTCAATGGTAGCTTTCGTATCACCGGTACAGCGTGGACAGCAAGGTAGTTCTTACCGCGAAGTGTATGAACTGACAGGAAACTACCTTTACAACCCGAACTGGGGATACCAGAACGGAGAGAAAAGAAATGCAAAGGTGGTTACAGCATTCGACCCGACTGCCATCATTTCGCACATCTGGAAAATCAACGATAATATGACGCTGACTACAGGTGTGGGAGCACATTATGCCCGCTACGGTAATACGGCCCTGAACTGGTACAATGCTCCTGACCCTCGCCCGGATTACTACCGCTACCTGCCTTCGTATTTTGAAGATGAAATGGTACAACTAAGATACAAAGAGTTGTGGCGTACTAACCAGACCAGCTTTACACAAATCAACTGGGATGACCTCTACCTGGCTAATGCCAACAACATTCGTAATGGTAACGGAGCAGCTGTTTACATGCTGGAAGAACGTCGCAGTGACCTGTTGGAAACTTCATTCAACTCTACTCTGAACGCACGCATGAGCCGTCATTTCGACATCACAGCCGGAGTCGGTGCACGCTACACTCAGTCACGCCAGTTCAAGACCGTAGCCGACCTGCTGGGAGCAGAATATGTGCTGGATATTGATAAGTTTGCAGAACAAGACTTCTCTGGTGATCCGGACAAAATTCAGAACGACTTGAACCGCCCGCAGAGAAAAGTATACGAAGAAGGAATTTTCGGTTACAACTATAACCTGAACATTTACTCACTGAATGCCTGGGTAGTGAATCAGTATCATTCACGTTATTGGGATTACTATTACGGAATGAAGCTGACTTACACCAGCTTCCAGCGTGATGGTAAAATGCGTAACGGACGTTATCCGGACAGTTCTTTCGGTAAAGGTGCGCGCCATCAGTTCACAGACTTAATGGTAAAAGGAGGACTAACCTACAAGTTCAACGGACGTCACATGATTAATGCCAACATCAGTTATGGAAGTGAAGCTCCGTTGCCCAACGAAGCATACGTATCACCGCGTATCACAGACCGTACCATTGATGACATGAAGAGTGGACGGGTTCTCTCTGCCGACATCAACTACATCTTCTCTACTCCTCACCTGGCCGGACGTATCGGAGTATTCCAGACTAATTTCTATGACCAGATGGAACGCAGCAGCTACTATGACGGCATTGAAGGAACATTCATCAACCACGTGTTGTATGGAGTAAACCGCATTCACAGAGGTATTGAGCTGGGAGCTACCTACAAACTGGATGACCATTGGAGCTTCGACCTGGCTGGAACCGTAGGTGAATATTATTACAGCAACAACCCTGACGGTATCAAGAACTCTGAAAACGGAAAGATAGTAGAAAGAGAACAAGTATACATGAAGGATGTTTACGTAGGTGGAGTTCCACAGATTGCCGGTACATTCGGAATCCGTTACTTCATCAAATACTGGTTCCTGGGAGCCAACCTGAACGGATTTGCACGCAACTACATCGAAGCTGCTCCCCTCCGCCGTCTGGCTTCAAGCTACACAGAAGTAACTCCGTATAACCAGTATTACGATGCCTTCAAGCAGTTGACCACACAAGAACGTTTCCCGGCAGCCTATACATTAGACTTGTCTATCGGAAAAATTTTCTACTTGCCTGGAAGACAATCTATCAACTTCAATCTTTCTCTGAACAATGTATTGAACAAGAAAGATATTTGTACCGGAGGATACGAACAGGGACGATTTGACCTTGACCATCCGGAACGCTTTGGAGGAAAATACTACTACATGCAGGGCATCAACTGCTTCCTGAATGTGAGCTACCGTTTTTAATCATTAACCTACATAAAACTCAGAATATATGAAACTTTTAAGAAATATCAGTCTGCCACTCATTGCCTCACTCGCTCTCTTTGCTTGTGAACGAGACTATGATGCTCCTCTCTTGACAGAACCTGAATACACAGGTCCGGCAGCCAATATCACGATTTCAGAATTGCGCACAGAAAATGCGGCAGCAGCTGAAGATGCGCCTATCATTATCACGAAAGACCAAGTGCTTAAAGCCGTTATCACTGGTAACGATGAATCAGGAAACATCTTCAAGAAAATCTATCTGCAAGATGAAACGGGTGCCATTGAAATGGAAGTAGACCAAAGCAGTGTGTACAACTATTATCCGGTAGGTCAGACTGTATATGTAGACCTGAACGGATTGAGCATTTCTGTATACGGTGACGAACAACAGCTAGGACATCCAGAAGGATATTTATTCCGCACACCGTGGGAAGATTTTGAAAAACATGTCAGCAAAGACGGATGGGCTAATCCAGAAAATGCCAAGCCTGTTGTAATTGATGACATCAGTACCATCAACGCTGCTCCCGATAACTATAAATTCAAATTAGTGCAATTTACCGGAGTTACTTTCCAGAACGGTGGTAAGGGTATCTTTGCTCCAGAAGATGGTTATGGTGAAGAAAACATTACCGACAGTCATGGAAATACTATCATGATTCGTACCAGCAATTATGCCAGCTTTGCCGGTAATAAACTTCCAGAAGGAAAAGGTAATGTAACAGGTATCTTAGGAAGATTCAGAGGTACTTGGCAGCTTACTTTACGCACTGCTAATGACGTAAGCGACTTTACCGGAAGCAATGAAGAAGGTGGAAATGAAGGTGGAGAAACTCCAAGTGGTGAAACTAAAACAATTCTTGAAGAGACATTTGCAAGTAGTCAAGGAAGTTTTACAATTGAAGATAAAGAGTTGGGCGGTTTAAGCTATGTATGGAAACATGATAGTTCATATGGATATATGAAAGGTAGTGCATATAATGGAAGTAACGTAGCCGCAGAAAGCTGGTTAATATCTCCTGAAATTGATTTAACAAATGCTACTAGCATTAACTTAACTTTCGACCATGCAATTAATAAGGTCAGCGTAGCTCCAGATTTAAATCAAACTTTAGCAATAGCTGAAAGTGGAACAAATAATTGGGAAAAAATAACTGGATTTACCTATCCCGCAGGAAACTCATGGGATTTTGTATCTTCAGGAAATATTGATTTGTCCGCATATTCAGGAAAGAAAATTAAAATAGCTTTCCAATATAAAGGAACTACAGAATCAAGTGGAACTTGGGAAGTTAAGAATGTCAAAGTAACCGCAACCATAGGTGGCAGCACCGGTGGTGACGGAGGTACAACCATTGAACCCACTCCAAGCAATTAATGCACACATCAAACCATGAAAGTTATGAATAAACGATTGCTTATTTTCACTTTGTTCATTACTTGTGTATATACCACCAGTCTGTTTGCACAAGACAGACTGGGTGTTTATGCAGCCGCATTCTATAATTTAGAAAACCTTTGGGATACGGTGGACGACCCTAACAACGAAGGGGATGATGACTTCACTCCGGAAGGAAAGTATGAATGGACTCAGACCAAGTATGAACAAAAGTTACAGAATATTGCCAAGGTAATCTCTCAATTGGGAAGAGATTATTGTCCGGCAGGCCCTGCTATCATCGGTATCTCGGAAGTGGAAAACCGGAAAGTATTGGAAGACCTGACAAAAACAGCTCCCATCAGTGGAACGGGATATGAAATCGTACATTTCGAATCGCCCGACCACAGAGGTATTGACGTAGCAGCCTTGTACAACCCGAAACTGTTCAAGCTGATTGATGCCAGAACCTATCCTTTCAACAAGCCGGATATGCCGCACTATAAAACCCGCGACATTCTGCTGGTAAGTGGTATACTGGCCGGGGAACCGTTTCACCTGATTGTAAATCACTGGCCTTCACGCTACGGTGGCTCCGCTTCTTCTCCGCTGAGAGAATTTGCTGCCAGCATCGTGAAACACATTGGCGATTCTATCCATGCACAGAACCCGGAAGCAAAAGTGCTCATTGTGGGTGACTTGAATGATGACCCGTTCAACAAGAGCTGTAGCGAGGTACTGGGCGCTAAAAAGAATATCAAGGAAGTAAAACCTGACGGATATTACAATGCTACCTGGAAATTATACGATCAGGGTATCGGTTCTCTCTGCTACCAGAACCAATGGAATTTGTTCGACCAGCAAATTATATCAGGCAACCTGATTGGCAAAGACCGCAGTACATTGAAATTCTGGAAGAGCGAAGTATTCAACCGTCCATTCCTGCTTCAAAAGGAAGGGAAATACAAAGGGTATCCACTTCGTACATTCTCGGGTACTACATTCCAGAATGGATTCAGCGACCACTTACCGACCCTCACCTATTTTGTCAAGGTAATGAAGTAAGAAAAAAACATATCTCTTATAAAGAAAACCGTTCCGTCCACACAATCGGAACGGTTTTCTTATTTCATTTAAAACCTCTTCAAATACCCTTTAAACTACTACGTAGTAGTTCCTCCGTTACCTCGTAGTAACAGACCGACTACTACGTAGTAATTCATTCATTACCCCGTAGTAAAATTTCCTCCAAATCTTCCGGCACATAGACCTTGCCGTTAAACTGCGAAGCTGCTTCTGCCGTATAGCGCTCTTTACGGGTAGCCAGTGTCTTGTCTTCCGTGTGATACAGCAGCAGATTCTTCACTCCAAGCTGAGCAGCCAACCGTCCGGCATCCAAAGCCGTGCTATGATGCTTCTCGTAGGGTTTAAACCGCTCCCGGTCTTCATACAAGCAGAACGCCTCACACAGCAGCCAGTCGGCTCCTTCCACATACATCTGGTTACATGCATTATAGGGTTCATCACCCAGACAAACCAGCGATTGTCCATCAGGAAGACAGGTACGGAAACCAAACTGTTTCTCCTTTGTTGAAACGATGTCAAAGCATTCCACTTCCAGGCCGATGGCCTGAAATTTCTCTCCGCTCTTCACCTCACACAACAGTATCTCTTCTCCTAAACGGGCCACAATCTTCTTGGGTAAAGTCATCCGGCAAATCCAGTCGAGCACTTGTACCACCTTGTCATGCCCATATATACGTAGTTCACCTTGGTACTCTCCCTTCTGAATAGCCTGAGCCACCATGCGAATCATCCATATCACACCCAGTATATGGTCGGTGTGTGCATGCGTCACAAATATCTCATGAATGCCCGACAACGGGATATGTGTCTTCTGCAACTGCGACAGAATGCCGTTGCCTCCTCCGGCATCCACTAAAAAGTATTTATCCTCCCGGCACAAGGCAAAACAGGTATTGTAGCAGGCTACGGTGGCCGCATTTCCCGTACCCAGCATAATAAGTTTCATCGAATTTTCCATACAATGTATCCTTTAAAACACAGGACAAAGATACAAATTTCCTGCTTTTATTTTTTTAACACATAAGGATTCTTACCACTATCCCCTTCTTTCCTCAAAATAAGGCACTGAGATTTCAACATAAACATAAAATACAATAAGCCCCTTGCAGGAGACTTTTCCTATTCCTCACGTAAGACATTGAAAATTCGATTTTTCGGGTTGTTGTACTTTTGCCAATAAGCCTGCACGTGAAATTACCTTTTATACATATTGTATGAACTACAAAAACACCACATCACGATATTGTATCAAATAAGATATTTACCCTATTGAACAATAAGGTTTTACAACCCACAAAAGCCCTATTGCATATATCAATAAAAAAAACGTCCTTTGCGGTGTAGACAGAAAAATGCTTATGGAATACACTGAACAATTAGCCAATAATCACATCTCAGTAGACTGCGTGGTCATCGGATTCGATGGAGAGAAACTAAAGGTGTTGCTCGTAAAAAGAATGGGGGAAGAAAGTGGAGAAGTTTTCCATGATATGAAGCTCCCCGGAAGCCTTATCTATATGGATGAGGACTTGGATGATGCAGCCAAACGAGTACTTCGTGATTTGACTGGACTCAAGAACGTAGACCTGATGCAGTTCAAGGCGTTCGGTTCAAAGGACCGTACCAAGAATCCCAAAGATGTTCACTGGCTGGAAAGAGCTGAAAAGGCCAAAGTGGAGCGAATCGTGACCATCGCCTACTTTGCCATGGTAAAAATAGACAAGACCCTCAACAAGAACTTGGATGAATACAAGGCAGAATGGGTGGCACTGGAAGAAGTGAAGGACCTGGCATTCGATCACAATCTGATTATTGCAGAAGCCATGAAGTTTATCCGGCAGCACATCGAATTCAACCCGTCGTGTATCTTCGAACTGCTTCCACGGAAATTTACCGCCCTGCAACTGCGAATGCTGTATGAGGTGATTTACGGCAAGGCATTGGATGTACGCAACTTCCATAAGAAGATTTCCATGATGGAATACATCGTGCCGACGGAAGAATACGAACAGGGAGTACCTCACCGGGCCGCAAGGTATTACCGGTTTGACCGGAAAATCTACAACAAGACAAGAAGATAATTTTAAAAGACTATATAACGATGTACGTATTAGGTTATGACATAGGAAGCTCGTCTGTAAAGGCGAGTCTGGTCAATGTAGAAAGTGGAAAATGTGCCGCATCTGCCTTTTTCCCGAAAACAGAAGCGCCTATCCTCGCTGTCAAACAGGGATGGGCTGAACAGGACCCGCAGAGCTGGTGGGATAACTTGAAACTGGCCACACAAGCCGTTCTCACTGCTTCTGGTGCAAAAGCAGAAGAAATCAAGGCTATCGGTATTTCTTATCAGATGCACGGTCTGGTCTGCGTAGACAAAAACCAGCAGGTGCTCCGTCCTTCTATTATATGGTGTGACTCCAGAGCTGTACCTTACGGTCAGAAAGCATTTCAGACATTGGGAGAAGCGCAGTGCTTGTCACACTTGTTGAACTCACCGGGCAACTTCACGGCTTCCAAACTGGCTTGGGTAAAGGAAAATGAGCCGGAGGTTTATGAACGTATCTATAAGGTGATGCTTCCGGGTGACTATATCGCCATGCGACTGACAGGAGAAATCTGCACGACAGTTTCCGGATTGTCGGAAGGTATGTTCTGGGATTTCAAGGAAAACAAGGTAGCTGATTTCTTGCTGGATTATTACGGTATTGACGCATCCTTGCTGGCTGACATCCGTCCGACTTTCTCCGAACAGGGTAAAGTAACGGAAAAAGTGGCTGCCGAGTTAGGACTGAAAGCCGGTACTCCGGTAACTTACCGCGCCGGTGACCAACCGAACAACGCTCTTTCTTTAAATGTATTCAATCCGGGTGAAATTGCTTCTACAGCTGGAACTTCCGGAGTAGTATACGGAGTGAACGGCAGTGTCAACTACGACCCTAAGTCACGCGTCAATACATTTGCACACGTCAACCATACTGCTTCACAGACTCGTCTGGGCGTATTGCTCTGCATCAACGGTACGGGTATCCTCAATTCGTGGATGAAACGCACATTAGCTTCCGACCTCAGCTATGCGGAAATGAATGAGGTAGCTGCTCAGGCTCCTATCGGTGCTGCCGGCATCAGTATCCTTCCGTTTGGTAACGGAGCTGAACGTATGTTGCAAAACCAGGAAACCGGATGTTCCGTTCAGGGTGTCAACTTCAACCTGCATAACCGCAGCCACCTGCTTCGTGCCGCTCAAGAAGGTATTGTATTCTCCTTCCGCTACGGTATCGACATCATGAAGGGTATGGGAATGGATGTACGGAAAATTCACGCCGGACATGCCAACATGTTCCTGAGTCCGCTGTTCCGCGACACGCTGGCCGGAGTCACAGGTGCTACCATCGAACTCTATGACACAGACGGTTCAGTAGGAGCTGCCAAGGGAGCCGGAATGGGTGCAGGCATCTACCGCGACAATGTGGAAGCTTTTGCTACTCTCGACAAACTGGCTGTCATTGAACCGAAGGCTGCCGACGAAACCGCATACGCCGACGCATACGCACGTTGGAAAGAATGTCTCGAAAAATCAACAAACAATTAAATATAACAATTCATTAACTTATAAAACAAAGATATTATGGCAACAAAAGAGTACTTTCCGGGTATTGGAAAAATCAAATTTGAAGGTGTAGAGAGCAAAAACCCGATGGCTTTCCGTTATTATGATGCAGAAAAAGTCATCCTGGGCAAACCGATGAAAGAATGGTTGAAATTCGCTATGGCATGGTGGCACACATTGTGCGCTGAAGGTGGCGACCAGTTCGGTGGCGGAACAAAAAGCTTCCCATGGAAAGGAAATCCTGACAAAGTACAGGCTGCAAAAGATAAAGTAGATGCAGGTTTTGAATTCATGCAGAAAATCGGTATCGAATACTACTGCTTCCACGATGTAGACTTGTGCGACGAAGCAGCTACTATCGAAGAATACGAAGCTAACCTGAAAGAAGTAGTAGCTTACCTGAAACAGAAACAGGCTGAAACTGGTATCAAACTGTTGTGGGGTACTGCTAACGTATTCGGTCATGCACGTTATATGAACGGTGCAGCTACTAACCCTGACTTTGATGTAGTAGCTCGTGCTGCCGTACAGATTAAGAACGCCATCGATGCTACTATCGAACTGGGCGGTACAAACTACGTATTCTGGGGTGGCCGTGAAGGTTACATGTCACTGCTGAACACTGACCAGAAACGTGAAAAAGAACACCTGGCTCAGATGTTGAAACTGGCTCGTGACTATGCACGCAGCAAAGGTTTCCAGGGTACTTTCCTGATTGAACCGAAACCGATGGAACCAAGCAAGCACCAGTACGATGTAGATACTGAAACTGTTATCGGCTTCCTGAAAGCACACGGTCTGGACAAAGACTTCAAAGTAAATATCGAAGTAAACCACGCTACTCTGGCTGGTCACACATTTGAACACGAACTGGCAGTAGCTGTAGACAACAACATGCTGGGTTCTATCGACGCTAACCGTGGTGACTACCAGAACGGATGGGATACTGACCAGTTCCCTATCGACAACTATGAACTGATTCAGGCTATGATGCAGATTATCCGTGGTGGTGGTCTGGGCAACGGTGGTACAAACTTCGATGCGAAGACTCGTCGTAACTCTACTGACCTGGAAGACATCTTCATCGCTCACATCGCTGGTATGGATGCCATGGCACGTGCTTTGGAAAATGCAGCACGTCTGCTGGAAGAATCTCCTTACAAGAAAATGCTGGCTGACCGCTACGCTTCATTCGACAACGGAAAAGGTAAAGAATTTGAAGAAGGCAAGCTGACACTGGAAGATGTAGTAGCATACGCGAAGACTGTAGGTGAACCGAAACAGACCAGTGGAAAACAAGAACTGTATGAGGCTATTGTAAATATGTATTGCTAATACGCTGATTTATCAGTATCCGACCGGCATGCCCGTCGGCGAAAGTCTCTTTCCCGACCGGGTATGCCGGTTTTTATTTTCCATAAAAAACCTATTATCATGAATTACACAGAAAAAGGAAGCAGAAGTTATCTGTTTTCCATCGTACTGGTAGCCGTTTTAGGAGGATTGCTGTTCGGCTACGATACCGCTGTTATTTCAGGAGCGGAAAAGGGTCTTCAGGCTTTCTTCATGGGAGCAGACGATTTCATCTATACAGATACCTGGCACGGTATCACTTCTTCGAGCGCCCTTTTAGGCTGTATTATCGGTAGTGCTTTATCAGGATTTTTTGCTTCCCGTTTCGGAAGAAAGCTTTCTTTGCTGATAGCCGGCGTCATGTTCTTTTTATCTGCATTAGGCTCATACTATCCGGAATTTTTGATATTTCCGTACGGGGAACCCTCCTATTCGCTTCTGTTGGCGTTCAATTTTTACCGCGTCATAGGTGGTGTAGGTGTGGGACTGGCTTCTGCCATCTGTCCGATGTATATTGCCGAAATCGCTCCGAGCAGTATCCGCGGTACATTGGTTTCCTGGAACCAGTTTGCCATCATCTTCGGTCAGCTGGTAGTCTATTTTGTCAACTTCCTCATCTTGGGAGACCATCTGAATCCGGTAGTAGAGATAGTGGATGGCGTCAACCGCATCATGAATCCGGAAGCTGCTGCCTGGAGTACTGAAACCGGATGGCGACTGATGTTTGTCAGTGAAGCCGTTCCTGCCGGATTGTTTACCCTTTTAGTTTTGTTCGTTCCGGAAACTCCCCGCTACCTGGCCATGACCGGTCGTGACGAAAAAGCCCTGTTTGTATTAAGCCGTATCAACGGTCTGTCACAAGGAAAAGAGATTCTACAGGAAATCAAGGCTACTGCTCATGAAAAGACAGAAAAACTGTTCACTTACGGCTGGATGGTTATTTTTATCGGTATCATGCTGAGTGTATTCCAGCAGGCAGTAGGTATTAACGCCGTACTTTATTTTGCACCGCGTATTTTTGAAAGCATGGGCATGGGCAATCCGATGGTACAAACAGTATTCATGGGAATTGTCAACATCCTGTTCACTTTGTTAGCTGTCTTTACAGTAGAAAAGTGGGGACGCAAGCCTCTACTCATTTACGGTTCTATTGGTATGGCCATCGGTGCACTCGGAGTAGCCCTCAGCAATGCCGTGACTGGCATCAGCCCTATGGTACCCGTCATCAGCATCATGGTCTACAGTGCATCGTTCATGTTCAGCTGGGGTCCCATCTGCTGGGTGCTCATCGCCGAAATATTCCCTAACACCATTCGTGGTGCAGCCGTAGCCATCGCTGTCGCTTTCCAATGGATATTCAATTTCATCGTCTCATCTACCTTCCTGCCCATGTACAACATGAGTGCCGGAGATATGGGCGACAAGTTTGGCCACATGTTTGTATACGGACTCTACGGAGCTATCTGCATCATTGCAGCCATCTTTGTATGGAAATTAGTACCGGAAACAAAAGGTAAAACCCTGGAAGACATGACACGTTTGTGGAAAGAGCGGAAAAAATAAAGAGGATAACCCAAAAAGGCTTGCAGAAATTCTGAAAGCCTTTTTTATACTGATTCCGGGTCAACGTAATAATCTGAGGGGTAAATCCGATAAATTTATATCTTTGCCGGAA
>OGXL01000983.1_pt1 | contig 24714 bp, 22 predicted proteins | sample 1576311 | NCBI WGS metagenome assembly OGXL01 (sample SAMEA3541564, study PRJEB24748) | human gut metagenome | biome: human gut; feature: human-associated habitat; material: faeces | place: China | collected 2012 | reverse complement strand
GGAAGACTTCTCTCAGCGACACTGTCAACGAAGATCAAAAAAGAGAATCTTCTGATCATTATGGGACTTGGCATTGTCTTTTTCTACTTCCTTCTGATCAATAGTACGACAACATTCTGGATTGTGGCAGGAATTATGGGATTCGGATTCAGCATGGCTGGAATTTATCCGACAACCGTTTCGTTTTCCGGTGGAATCATTGAAAAGTTCCCGATGGCGTGGAGCTACATTCTCACGATCGCAAGTCTCGGGTCGATCATCATGCCGTCCATTATTGGAAAAATTGCGGATAAAAAGGGAATTGGACCGGGGATGGCGTCGGTAGCAGTTGTTGTGCTGATTGATCTGGTTTCTATTATCGGACTGGTCATTTATTGCAAGAAAAAAGGAGAGAAAGTGTCCCTTTAAAGGGATACATTCTCTCCTTTTTGGAAAGATACCATTAAAACATAATTTTTCCTTTGTGTTTTAATAATCTTGCACCGTTTACGATCAAAAGGATTCCGGAAACAATTCCGCCAACACCTTTCGTATTTTGCAGGGAGCGGCTGTAAGCAAAAACGGCAAACCGATATTCCACGGTTTGCCGTTTGTTTTTGGAGCAGGGTACGGGACCCGAACCCGCCGCCTGCTGCTTGGGAAGCAGCCGCTCTACCGGATGAGCTAACCCTGCAAGTTGCTCATTTATTGTAGCAAAGAGGGACGGGATTGTCAAGGGCCGGAGAATGTCAGTTTTTCTGGGCATCGGTCAGGTCCAGCACCGGCGTGAAGGGGTCGAACACAAGGCCGGTGATGCCGTCCGCCACCAGCAGACGCCTGTTCTGGCCCAGCAGCGGCACCACGGCGCAGCCTTCCAGCAGCTGGCGCTCACAATCGGCCAGCAGGGCACAGCGGGCGCTGCCGGTCTGCTGGGCACTCTCGGCCAGACGCTGAGAGTAGATGGGGTCGGACCAGCCGGTCAGGCCGCCGCCCTCGGCCGTGAACTGCTGCAGCATCTGGTATACGCTGCCGCCTTCGGCGCGGATGGGAGCCAGCGCAATGGTGTAGCTGCCCGCTGCAAGGCGTTTGTCGAACTCCTCCTGCGGAACCTCTTCCACCGAGAAGAAAAGGGAGCAGTCCTTCTGCCATGCGCCGTTGATCTGCTCGGCCAGTTCGGTCAGGCCGGCTTCCTTCGGCAGCAGGATGGTCACGCCGGAAAAATCCGAGCTGGCCATGCCCTGCCGTGCATTCAGGTACAATGTACGGGGGTCGGTGATGGTGGGCAGCGGGTTCCCGGCAGACTTGCGGTAATCGATGCCGTCCACGGAAAGGCCGGTGGGCACAAGACCCTCGGCAGCGGTGTACAGACCGGAAGAGGGTACATCCACATTCTCCCGGGCGATGCCGGCAAGCGCCTGCCGCAGTTCCTGATCGGAAAACACAGAACCTTCGGCGCTGTTGAACAGCAGTGCCCAGGTGGTGTCGGAGTAATCCACCGACTGCAGCGAGGTATCCTCGCCGGTGTCGTCCAGCGCGGCGGAGCATTTTTCGTCTGCAATGAGCTGGGCGGCGCTCTTGCCGGTGCTGCCGGTGTTCTGCACCAGACGCAGGCTGCCGATCATGGGGGAGGAGACATCCCGGCGCAGGAACAGGCCGCTGGCCGTCCAGTTGTAAAGATAGAAGCTGCCGCTGGAAAGGGTGGTCTTGGCGGTCAGGCCGTAGGTGCCGCGGGTACTCTCAAAAAATGCTTCATCGCAGGGCATGGCACCGGGCAGGGTGAGCTTGGCAAGGAAGTTGTCGTCCTTTTCACTCAGGCGGAACACCAGCGTCAGCGGGCCGGCGGCCGAAACGCCCAGCGTGCTGGCATCGGCTGTGCCAGCCAGCACGGCAGCACTGTTCTCAAGGGCGGCAAACTCCACGGCATAAGGGGAATTTGTCTGCGGCTGGAATATGCGCCGGAATGCAAACACAAAGTCCTCGGCAGTGATGGTGTGATCCGTGGAAGCGCCCTTGACGGCCTTGTAGGTCAGGCCGTCCTTGATCTGGAAGGTGTAGGTCTTGCCATCGGAGGAGATCGTCCAGCTCTCGGACAGATCGGGCACGATCTCGCCATCCGCTTTTTTGCGGACAAGCCCGCTGTAAAGGTTCTCGCAGGCGATCACGTCCGGGGCAGCAGAAGCCACCTGCGGGTCGAGGTTTGCGGGAATGGTATCCACGAACCATGTAAAGCTTGGCGCACTGGAACTGCTGCCGCAGCCGGTGAGCGCAAGCAGGAACGCAGCAGCAAGCACTGCTGCGGTAATACGGAAGAACTGTTTCAAGGGGATGACCTCATTCTATGGTATTTGCGAAAAAAGGCTTCTTGTATACAAAAAGTACTCTGCTTCGACAAGTGTAGCAGAAACAGCGGCAAAATACAATTGCAGAATTGTGAATTTACCTTGCTTTTTGGGGCAAAAAGGGCGTTTTTCCGTTGCCAATTGCGACTAAATGGACTATAATGGTACAGCGAAACATCTCTGCACCCGTTTTGAGGTGCGTTCTGAATACGATATTATGGAGGAGGAACTGTTTTTATGCAGAAGGATCAGCAGAAACTGATTGAACTCATCAAAGGCAAAAAAGTGGCCTTCATTGGTGCCGGTGTCAGCCACAAGACCCTGATCAAGGAGTTTGTGGAGCTGGGTGCCCATGTGACCCTGTGCGACCAGAAAAAGAGCGTGGAGGACTTTGGCGATTACGCTGCAACCATCAAGGAGCTGGGCATCGACCTGAGCCTGGGCGAAAACTATCTGGATGGCTTCAAGGGTCAGGATATCATCATGCGCACCCCGGGCTTTGTGGGCTACTTTGAAAAGCCCCTGCAGGATGCCATGGCCGCAGGCACCATGGTCACCAGTGAGGTGGAGCTGTTCTTCGACTTCTGCCCCTGCGAGATCGTAGCCGTGACCGGCTCCGACGGCAAGACCACCACCACCACCCTGATCTCCAAGTTCTACGAGGCCGCAGGCCGCAAGGTGCATCTGGGCGGCAACATCGGCGCAGCTCTGCTGCCCATGCTGCCCGAGGTGGCTCCCGAGGATGTGGCTGTGGTGGAGCTTTCCAGCTTCCAGCTCATCAGCATGCATTCCAGCCCCAACATTGCCGTGGTGACCAATGTTACCCCCAACCATCTGGACCACCACAAGGACATGCAGGAGTACATTGATGCCAAGCGCAACATCCTGCTGTACCAGAAGCAGCCCTGCCGCGCTGTGCTGGGCTATGAGAACGAGATCAGCCGTTCCATGCAGTCCGACTGCAAGGGCAAGCAGGTGTGGTTCACCCGCCTGCACGATACCGACAACGGTGCCTTCCTGCGCAAGGAGGACAACATGCTCTGCATGGCCGAGGATGGCGTTGTGACCCCCTTCCTGGCCCAGAAGGATGTGAAGCTGCGCGGCCTGCACAACATTGAAAACCTGCTGGCTGCTGCCGCTGCCGTGTGGGGCGAGGTGCCCGTGGAAGCCATCCAGAAGGTGGGCAGCACCTTTACCGGTGTGGAGCACCGCATTGAGCCGGTGCGCACGCTGGACGGCGTGCTGTACTACAACGACTCCATCGGCACCAGCCCGACGCGCACCATTGCCGGTCTGCGCAGCTTTAACCAGAAGGTCATTCTGATCGCTGGCGGCTACGACAAGCACATTCCCTATGAGCCGCTGGCACCGGAAGTGGTGGCCCACGTGAAGAACCTTGTGCTGATGGGTGCCACCGGCCCCCGCATCGAAAAGGCTGTGCGCGAGGACCCGAACTTCAACGAAGCAGAGCTGCCCATCCAGCATGCCGACAACATGCAGCACGCTGTGGAGCTGGCCCGTGCCTGCGCAAAGCCCGGTGACATCATCATCCTGTCCCCGGCCAGCGCATCGTTTGACCTGTACCCCAACTTTGAGGTGCGCGGCCGCGAGTTCAAGAAGATCGTCAACGAGCTGAAGTGATCGCGCAGGTCAGCACAAAAGCCCACCGCGCCCGCTTTTTAAATGCCTGCCGGGGGAAATGGGTGCTGGGGGCGACCCTGCCGCTGGATCTTGCCCTTTTTAGCAAAAGCCAGCCGTGGCGATTCTATGCAGGGCCTACACTGGCGCTGGAACTCAGCGGCAGCACCGCATGGGCAGCAGGGCACGCAAACCCGGAAGAGCTGGCCAGCTTTCTGGCTTTCTGCGGGTGTGAGAGCATCATTTTAGACGAAAACGAATACCCACCGCCTGCCGGGTGGTGCAAAGCTAAAACGCTGACTGTATTCGGCTTTGCACCCGGCAAGGCTCTGCCGCTGCCCGCTGCAGACGAGACGCTCTGGGCCGGACTGACCCTTGACAGAGAACCCTCTGCCATGGATGTGGCACGGGCGCTCTACCCGGCGGATACGGCAAAGCAGGAGGACTTTTACTCCGAACTTTGCACAAAGCGCACCCGCGGCAAAGCCCTTGTGTGGGCGCTGCGGCAGGGAAGTGAAACGATCTGCACGGTAGGGGCCTATGCCCTTGCGAACAGGCAGGCCTACATGGCCTGCGGGCAGACAGCCCAGCCTTTGCGGGGCAAGGGCATCGGCGGGCGGCTCATTGTGCAGATGGCGAACGAGCTTGCCGCCAAGGGGGAGCACCCGGTGTTTCTCTGCAGCCCGGAGCGGGTGCACTTTTATACCCGGCTTGGCTTTGAAAAGCTGGGGGAATATGCAAGATATGAACAAACTCCTTCAGTCAAAACCTGACGGTTTTGCCAGCTCCCTCAATGAGGGAGCCTTTGGCAGGACGGAAAAGCTTTCTGCATAAGTGAAACGTTCTGGTTTCGTCAGGAGCTCCCTCCCTGAGGGAGCTGGCGCACGAAGTGCGGCTGAAGGAGTCATTCCGACAGAAAGCCTGCGCTCTATAAAATCTATAAAATTAAGGAACCATTATAATGTCAATGCTGAACCACTTTTTCAATTACAAACCCGAAGTTCTGGCGCTGGACGAAAAGGCTATGGAGCTGTGCCAGCCCTACTTCCGCCATATGGAGGAGATCCGCGATTTTAACCAGCTCAAAATGTTGAAAGCCTTTGCGGATACCCAGATGTCCTCCACCGATATGCTGGGCACCACCGGCTACGGCCTGTGGGACACTGGCCGTGCAAAGCTGGAACAGATCTTTGCCGAGGTGATGGGCGCAGAGGATGCACTGGTGCGCAGCCAGTTCCAGAGCGGCACCCATACGCTGGCGGTGGCCCTGTTCGGCCTGCTGCGGGCAGGGGACACCCTGCTGGCCGCCACCGGCCGCCCCTACGATACGCTGGAGGGCGTCATCGGTCTGGACGGCAAGGGCAAGGGCACCGGTACCCTGATGGACTACGGCATCCAATACGACGAAGCTCCCCTCAAGGCTGACTTCACCCCGGACTACGACCTGATTGCACAGAAGGCCCCCGGGGCCAAGGTGTGCCATATCCAGCGCAGCCGCGGCTACCTGCAGCGCAACGCCTTTGATCTGGACACCATCAAAAAGGTTGCCGACACCGCCCGTGCCGCCAACCCGGATATCATCATCTTTGTGGACAACTGCTACGGCGAGTTCACCCAGACGCAGGAGCCCTGCCAGGTGGGTGCCGACCTTGTGGTGGGCAGTCTCATCAAGAACCCCGGCGGCGGAATTGCGCCCACCGGCGGCTACATTGCCGGCCGGAAGGATCTGGTGGAGCTGTGCGCCTACCGCCTGAACGCGCCCGGCCTGGGCAAGGAACTGGGCTGCACGCTGGAAACGCCCCGCGACATGTATCTGGGCTTCTACTATGCCCCCGGCGTGGTGTGTGAGGCCATCAAGACCGCCATTTATGCGCAGTGCATGCTGGAGCTGCTGGGCAAGCAGCCGGTGCCGCGCTACTGCGAGGACCACAACGACATCGTGACCTGCTTTGATGCCGGCACCGCCGATGCCCTGATCGGTTTCTGCCAGGGCATCCAGGCTGCCAGCCCGGTGGACAGCTATGCGGCCCCGGAACCCAGCCCGGAACCGGGCTACACCGATGAGGTGGTCATGGCAAGCGGCAGCTTTACCCAGGGCAGCACCATCGAGCTGTCCTGCGACGGCCCGCTGCGTGAGCCCTACACCTGCTACCTGCAGGGCGGCCTGAACTTTGCCGCCAGCCGCGCCGGTGTGCTGCTGGCCATCCAGAAGGCTTATTTCAAGGACTGATTGGGTCATTGAAAAAACAACGTCAAAATTGTCCGCTCTGCTTGCCTGAGCACTGTAACAGAAAAGCCCTGTGGCTTCTCAAAACGGGAAGCCACAGGGCTTTTTGTGTCATTCAGCGTCCAACAGCGGCAGGCAGAGGGTAAAACAGCTGCCCTTGCCCGGCTCACTCTGCAGCATGATCTCGCCCCGGTGCAGGTGCGCCAGCTCCTGCGCAATGGTCAGACCGAGGCCGGTGGAATCGTGCTTGGTGTCAGCGGTGGTGTGGAAGTAGCGGTCAAATACGGCGGGCTGATCCTCCGGCGCGATGCCGCAGCCGGTGTCCGTGACCTTTACGCAGGCCTGCCCGTTCTCGACAGCACACACCACGGTGACCCGTCCGCCGGAGGGGGTGTAGTGGATGGCGTTGGTCACAAGGTTCTGCAAGATCTGCTCCAGCCGCACAGCGTCGCCCCATACGGGCAGGGGAGTGCCGGTATCGGTCCGCAGCTCCACTCCTTTGTGGGCGGCTTCGGCCTGACAGGCGCTGCACACCGCTGCAGTCAGGGCTTCCAGCCGGGCGCGGTCCTCGTTGAGCAGGACCTGCTTCTGCTCCAGCTTAGCCGCCAGAAACAGGTCCTCGGTCAGCCTGCGCACAAAGCCCACCCGCTCCTGCAGCACCGGCAGCAGGGCAGGCAGGGCGTCCGGCGCGGCGGCCAGCGTGTCCAGCCCGCTGCCGATGACGAACAGCGGGCTGCGCAGGTCGTGGAAGATGTTCAGCATCATGCTCTTGCGGGCGTCCGTCTCGTTCTGCAGGGCCTGGGTGCGCTGTGTCACCCGGGCTTCCAGCTCCTGCGCCAGCTGCTCGGTGCGGTCAAATTGCAGTGCGTAGCGGCGGCTGACAAACACCAGACACCCCAGCGTAAAGGGAATGTCGTACAGCCGGGCACAGCGCACCATGTAGAAGGGGAAACTTTCCCGGTAAAACCAGAACCGGAAGGATGGCAGTACGATCGTCAGACGCAGGCCAAAGGTCAGGATGTAGCCTGCCAGCAGATACCAGGCCGGGCGCTCTTTTTTCGCCAGTGCCTGGGCCAGCACCACCAGCACCATCGCCATACCGGCCTGCAATGTGACGCTGCGCAGTACCGGCTGGGTGGATGTGCCCAGCATCAGAAACAGCAAAGTGGCCAGCACCGAGAGTGCAAAGTGCCGGCTGCCGCGCCGGGGAAGTGCCACATGGAGCAGGGAACAGCACAGCCAGATGGGGGTGAGCACCGCAAAGGGAAAGTACAGCCCCATCAGGAACCCGAGCAGTGCGCCGGTCTGCCCGGCCGGGAACAGCACAGCCAACCCCCAACCGAACATGACGCCCAGATACAGCAGGAAAACTCCCAGTTCATGCTTGGGCTTGAAGCAGAACAGTGCCAGAATGCCCGCACCCATGCTGGCAAAAGCCACAAGCGCCATCAGCTGCAGGCTGCTGCGCAGTTCGCGCCAGTGCCACAGGGTGTCGGGCAGCATCAACCACATCTGTGGGACCGTGGTGCTGGTCACAGTGATCTCGGACGTCCGGCCGGGCACCGGCCGCACCCAGAAAGCCTCACCACGCTGGTCGGTGGGCTCCAGCCCTTCCGGCACGGCGTCCAGCGACCGGGTGGAAAGGCAGAGCACCAGTTCCGGGACGTTGGCAGGCGCTTCAAAGGCAAAACGCCAGTGCCCGGGGCCGGTCTGCTGCCAGCCGGTCAGGGTGACGCCCCGGGTCAGCTGCTCCTGGGTCAGAGCATCGTCGCTGACCGCCTGCGGACAGCGCAGGTTGAGCAGGATGCACAGCCCCAGGATCAGGCTCACCAGCAGGGCCGAGAGCAGAAAATAGCCGGATGTTTTGTGCCGCATAAACACACCTTCCTCAGAAATACAAGCATAAATCTCGCTAAAAGCGGTTGTCAGGGTATCGTAAATAAGGTATACTGAACTGTAAGGTAGTTTCAGTATACCAGAATTTTGGCAAAAAAGGGAGAGCGGCGGCATGATTCGTGTCCTGTTGGTGGAGGATGATGCAATGATCCGGGAAATGACCCGGATCTTTCTGGAAAGTCAGAAGCGGTTTGAGGTGGTGTGTGCAGCCTCCGGCGAGGAAGCACTGGCCCACGCAAAAGACCCCTTTGACGTGATCCTGCTGGACATCCTGCTGCCGGACACCAACGGCATGCAGCTGTGTCAGACCCTGCGCAGCGGGCATCACTGCCCCATCATCTTTACCTCCTGCCTGGACGATGTGGACACCATCGTGCATGCGCTGGAATTGGGCGGTGACGATTTCCTCACCAAGCCCTACGACAACAAGGTGCTGGTGGCCCGCATTCTGGCCAACGTGCGCCGGGTGCAGATGGATGCCGCCGAGCCCAGTCTCCGGGGCTACACCTGCCCGGCTTTCCGGCTGGATGCCGACAACCGCAGTGTGCACTGCCGGGGCGAGGACATCCATCTGGCTGATATGGAATACCGCATCCTCAGCCTGTTCGTGCGCAATCCCAACACCTTTTTTACGGCCAATGAGCTCTACCAGAAGATCTGGGGCAAGGACAGTCTGGGCGATGTGCGCACCGTGCAGGTGCACATCCACAACCTGCGCAGCAAGATCGAGCCGGACCCCGCAAAGCCGGTGTACCTGTGCAATGTGTGGGGCAAGGGCTATGTGTTCCGCCCGGAAGGCAAACAGGAGTAAACAAAACAACAGCGCCGCAGAACATTTCTGCGGCGCTGTTTCCCTCTATACACAAAGTCTGTCTCAGCACACGGCGCGGTGTTCCAGTACGGGCACGGGCTCCACAACCGGCGGGTGCATGCCCTCGCGGTAGTCCAGATCGCCCTGATCCAGACCGCGCAGCAGCACCTCGGCAGTGGCAATGTTGGTGGCAATGGGCACGCCGTGCATATCGCACAGGCGCAGCAGGTTCTGCTCGTTCAGGCTGGAAGCATCCACCTTGAGCGGATCGCGGAAGAACAGCACCAGATCCACTTCGTCGCAGGCAACGCGGGAAGTGATCTGTTGTACGCCGCCCAGCTTGCCGGAGAGGTAACAATGCACAGGCAGACCGGTGGTCTGCGCCAGCATCCGTCCGGTAGTGCCGGTGGCAATGACAACATTTTTGGAAAGGATCGCGCTGTAGGCAGTGCAGAACTGAAGCGCAAGTTCCTTGCGGGAATCGTGTGCAAGAATGGCAATCGTCATAGTGTTCTCTCCTTTGTTCTCAGTATAGTGTTGTGGGTGGCGGACAGTTTTGAGACGAAATGATGAAACACGCTGAAATCGTTATCAAAATTTCCAATATAGTTTTACCGCGCAAAAACAGGGGTGTCAAGAGTTTTTTTGAAGATTTTGCAAGAAAAAACGGAGAAAGTAGCACTTTTTATTTGTGAGAAACAGAAAAAACTTGGATACAATAGTTTGCCCCAAAACACGGAAAAACCATCAAAAGTGAAAACAATCTTCAAAAATTGTTGTTGAAGAAAAAACGCTCCATGCCGATAAAACAAAAATGCAGGCCGGGACGTCGGACGTCGGCCTGCACGAGAAAATTATTTTCACACTGGGGAGGTGGGGAACTCAGCGGATCTGCCCATCTCCGTGGATGATGTACTTGTAGCTGCAAAGCTCTTCCAGCCCCATCGGGCCGCGGGCGTGCAGCTTCTGGGTGGAGATGCCCATCTCGCAGCCCAGCCCGAACTCTCCGCCATCGGTAAAGCGGGTGGAACAGTTCACATATACGGCGGCACTGTCCACAGCTGCCGTGAACCGGTCGGCGTGGGCCTGTGTCCGGGTCAGGATGGCTTCGCTGTGGCCGGTGGAGTGAGCAGCGATGTGGGCAATGGCCTCGTCCACGCTGTCCACGACCTTGACGGCCAGAATGTAATCCAGAAACTCGGTGTCAAAGTCCTGCGGGCCTGCCGGAGTGCCGGGGACGATGGCCGCGGCGCGCTCGTCCAGCCGCAGTTCCACCGGATGCAGGCCCTTTGCCGTGCGGTCCGGGCCGAGGCGCTGAGCCAGCTTGGGCAGAAACTCTGCCGCAATGGCCGAATGCACCAGACATACTTCCTCGGCGTTGCACACGCTGGGGCGGCTGGCCTTGGCGTTCTCAATGATGTCCAGTGCCTTATCCTGGTCGGCGGTGTCATCCACAAAAATGTGGCAGATGCCGGTGCCGGTCTGGATGCAGGGGACCTTGGCGTTTTCCACGCAGGCGCGGATCAGCCCGGCCCCGCCGCGGGGGATCAGCAGGTCCACATAGCCCACAGCAGTCATCAGGGCGTTGGCCGAGGCGTGGGAGGTGTCCTCGATCAGGCTGACAGCGGCTTCCGGCAGGCCGTTCTCCACAAGACCCTGCCGCAGCGCTTTCACGATGGCATTGGCGCTGCGCCAGGCCTCTTTGCCGCAGCGCAGGATGCAGGCATTGCCGCTCTTGATGGCAAGGGCGGCGGCGTCGCTGGTCACGTTGGGGCGGCTCTCGTAGATGATGGCAATCACGCCCATGGGCACGGCGGTCTTTTCGATCACCAGCCCGTTGGGGCGCTCCACCCGTTTCAGCACCCGGCCCACCGGGTCCGGCAGGGCGGCGGTCTCCAGGATGCCCCGGGCCATGGCTCCGATGCGCTCCTCGGTCAGGGCCAGCCGGTCCAGCATCACGTCGCTGATGTGCCCCTTGGCGGCGGCCATATCCTCGGCGTTTGCGGCCAGGATGGCCTCCATGTTTTCCGGGTGGCACAGCCAGTCGGACATGGCCCACAGAGCGTGGGTGCGGGTCTCGCTGCTTGCCAGTGCAACGACTGTTTTTGCTGCGCGGGCGGCTTCCAGAATCTCCTGTGTCGTCATGCCAGATCCTCCTGTCTGCGTCCTTTGAAACGGGTCCCGGCGGGCTTGCCGTCGGCAATGTCGTACAGCACCTCCGGGTGTGCGCCGTTGGCAATGACCATATCGGCGCCGCTGCCGGTGACCATGCGGGCAGCCCGCAGCTTGGTGGCCATGCCGCCGGTGCCCAGTGCCGAACCGGCCCCATCGGCCAGTGCCATTACCTCGGGGGTGATCTCTTCCACCAGCGGGATGAGCGCAGCGTCCGGATGGGTGTGAGGGTTGGCCGTGTACAGGCCGTCGATGTCGCTCAGCAATACCAGCAGGTCGGCTTTGCAGCAGCAGGCCACGATGGCGGCCAGAGTGTCGTTGTCGCCGATGGACGTGATCTCGTCGGTGGCAACGGTGTCGTTTTCGTTGATGATGGGCAAAGCCCCCAGCTCCAGCAGGCGGGACAGGGTGTTCTGGAAGTTGACCCGCCGGTCAGTATGCTCTACGTCCACGCCGGTGAGCAGGATCTGCGCAACGGTGTGATTGTAGGCATTGAAGAGCCGGTCGTAGGTATACATCAGCTCACACTGACCCACTGCGGCACAGGCCTGCTTGCTGGCGGTGTCCTTTGGGCGCTGCGGCAGCGACAGCTTGCCCACGCCCATGCCAATGGCACCGGACGATACCAGAATGACCTCGTGGCCCTCATTTTTCAAATCGCTCAGCACCTTGACCAGCTGCTCCGTATGGCGGATGTTCAGCCGTCCGGTGCCGTATGCCAGAGTAGAGGTGCCTACCTTCACAACGATGCGCATAAGTCCATTAACCCTTTCCCATTTCCTTTGTCTTGTCGTAAGCGGCAAGCACGGCGTCCATCACCGCGCCCCGCAGGCCGTGCTCTTCCAGCACGCGCACGCCCTGAATGGTGCTGCCGCCGGGGCTGCACACGGCGTCCTTGAGGGTACCGGGATGCTGGCCGCTTTCCAGCACCAGCTTGGCGCTGCCCAGGACCATCTGAGCGGCATATTCCTGTGCCTTGGCACGGGGCAGGCCGCAGGCTACGCCGCCGTCTGCCAGTGCCTCAATGAACTGGTACACCCAGGCCGGGCCGCAGCCGGACACGCAGCTGGCTGCGTCGATCAGGTTTTCCGGCACGGCATCCAGCCGCCCGGCCGGGGCCATGATCTTCCGGAAAGCTTCTTCTTCCTCGGCAGTCACATTGCTGGAGCAGTACTGGATCATGCCTTCGCCCACGGAAGCCGGGGTGTTGGGCATGATGCGGATCACCGGGAAGTCCTCGCCCGCCATCTCCTGAATGCGGGCAATGGACAGTCCGGCGGCCATGCTGCACAGCACGAAACGGCTCGGGCGCTCGTCCAGCGAGAACTTCAGCGGTGCCAGCAGGGCCTCCATCATCTGGGGCTTCACCGCCAGAAAGATCAGGTCGCATTCCGCGGCCACCTCAGCGTTGGTCGCCACTTTGCAGCCCAGTTCCTTGGCCAGAGCCTGTGCCTTGGCCGTGGTGCGGTTTGCCAAATAGACCTTTTTAGGGTCTGCAGCCTTGCACACGGCCCGCGCAATTGCGCCGCCCATGTTGCCGCAGCCCAGAAAACCGATCGTTTCCATCATAATTCATACCCTCCCTTACGGCAGACGATTTCTGCCTGCCTCCATTGTAAGCACGCGGGACGATAAAATCAAGAGGAACCGCCTCTTTTTTGCCGCGGCAAAGCCGGGCGGCCGTGCCGAAAGGGTGGAGGGGGTATTCCGATTTGATATGGCCGGATGCTCAAAACTGTACGCGATGCAAAACACAAACTTGCGTGAATGCACAATAAATTCAAAAAGTGTACAAAATTGTCCTTGCTTTTTGACAGGATTCTGCGGTAAAATAGGACATGGAAAATCTTCTCACGGCTTTCGCCGCACAGGGCAGAAAAATTTCTGCCTGGAAAGGATGGTTTTTGTGTCACAGACGACTAAGCGGGCGCTGGAGGCATCGCTCAAAAAGCTGCTGCTCCAGAAGCCCCTCAACAAGATCACAATCAACGACATCACTGAGGACTGCGGTGTGAACCGCATGACCTTCTATTATCATTTCAAAGACATCTACGATCTGGTGGACTGGATCCTTGTGGAGGACGCCTCCAAGATCCTGGAGGGCCGACAGAGCTTTGAGACTTGGAATGAGGCATTTCTGGACATTCTGCATCAGCTGCAGGAGAACAAGACACTGGTGCTGAATGTGTACCGTTCGGTGGGCCGCGAGCAGGTGGAACAGTACCTTTATAAATTGCTGGATCCCACGCTGAAGGAATATGCCGACCGCGAGTGCAAGGACATCACGGTCCAGGATGCCGACAAGCAGTTCGTGGTGGACTTTTACAAGTACGCTCTGGTGGGCATGACGCTGGAATGGATCCGCCGTGACATGAAAACCGACCCGGCGGCCATGACCGAGCGGCTGGGCACCATGATCCACGGTGACCTGCGCCGGGCCCTGTGCCGGCTGGCCAGCAACCGGGGCGGCACCGCACGGGACGAGGATTAAGCCCCGGAACCGGCCGAAAACGTACAAAATCTTATCAAACAGTGCGCCGTGATGGGTTTTCCATCACGGCGTATTTTCTGATTATGGCACCTTTCGACGGAACGTGGTACCATACATCCATAAAATAAAGGATGATTTCAACGGAATCTGTTTGGAGGAAAACGACTTATGAACACTTCTCTTGAGAATTTGACCCATAAGATGCAGCGCGCCGCCGTTGGCAAGATGGTGGACGTGGTGCTTTCTCATGCAGATAAGGATCCTGAAAAGACCGTGGGCCAGATCGTGGATCTGGCAAAGCAGTTTTACGGCGGCTCCTTCAGCGATGAGACCTACGAGCACGCCAAAAAGATCCTGAGCGACCCGGACAGCAAGTGGTCCAAGCTGATCAACTGTGTGCTGGACCAGACCGACCCCAATGTTGCCCGCACCATGGCCCTGAACCTGGGCTATGAGGCCTTCTTCCGGGGCACCAAGACCATCCGCGAGAACCGCGTGAAGTACCAGTGCAACATTCCCTGGCTGATCCTGTTTGACCCCACCTCTGCCTGCAACATGCACTGCGTGGGCTGCTGGGCCGGTGAGTACGGCCACAAGAACAACCTCAGCTTTGAGGATATGGACAAGATCATCACCCAGGGCAAGGAGCTGGGCGTGTACCTGTACATGCTGACCGGCGGCGAGCCGCTGGTGCGCAAGAAGGACATCCTGAAGCTGGCCGAAAAGCACAATGATGTGCAGTTTGCCATCTACACCAACTCCACCCTGATCGACGAGCCCTTCTGCGAAGAAGTGGTGCGCCTGGGCAACATTGCCTTTATGCTGTCCATCGAGGGCACCCCGGAGACCAACGACGCCCGCCGCGGCGAGGGCCACTATGCCGCTGTCATGAACGCCATGGACCTGCTCAAGAAGCACGGCATCGTGTTCGGCACCTCCATCTGCTATACCAGCCAGAACATTGAGGCTGTCACCAACGATACCTTCATGCGTTTTCTGTGCGACAAGGGCGCACACTTCGGCTTCTACTTCCACTACATGCCCGTGGGCAACGAGGCTGCTCCGGAGCTGATGCCCACCCCGGAACAGCGCCAGTATATGATCAAGCGCATCCGCTACCTGCGTTCCGAGGAGTGCGACATCCCGTTCTACCCCATGGACTTCCAGAACGACGGTGAGTTTGTGGGCGGCTGCATTGCCGGCGGCCGCAACTACTTCCATATCAACTCGGCCGGCGACGCAGAGCCCTGCGTGTTCATCCACTATTCCAACGCCAACATCCACGACCAGAGCATCCTGGAGATCCTGCACAGCCCGCTGTTCATGGCTTACCACAACGGCCAGCCTTTCAACAAGAATCACCTGCGTCCCTGCCCGATGCTGGAGAACCCCGAGCTGCTGCAGAAGATGGTGCACGAGACCGGTGCCCACAGCACCGACCTGCAGTCCCCGGAGAGCGTGGAGCATCTGTGCGAGAAGTGCAAGAGCTACGCTGCCAACTGGCAGCCCACGGCAGACGAGATCTGGTCCCATACCAAGATCCGCGAGAGCCGTTACGAGAACTATAAGGACTGGAAGCCCTCGCAGCCGCAGGACTGAGCTGAAGCCGGAAAGAAAGCAATAAACGACCTCCGCCCTGTGTTCTGACGAATGCAGGGCGGGGGTCATTTTATGTAAAACGGGATTTATTTCTTCTCGTTGCTTTTAATAGCTTTCAGAATACAAATCCCCATTGCCAAAACAGGAAACAGCACTCTGAGCGCTAAAAAACCTTGCGGGTCTCCAAAATCAATATTTGCATCTGCAAATAGTCCAATAAACCATGCGGCTAAGGTAGAAAAGATTGCGAACGTGTAAGTCATTTGCCATACCTCCGTAAATTACTTCTCGGCTCTGTTATTGTCCCGTACAAATATCCCTGCAATTGAGAGCAAAAGTCCTGCGACTCCACCAGCAAAGGCAAAAATATTGCTTATGGATAAGGCAATCCCAGCCAAAATAGCGGCGATTCCCAACAGCATGATCCTGATACCCATTAAATCAATCTCCTTTATACGTTCTTGTGATGCAATATGAATAAAAATACCCCGCATCGGAAGTGCTCTGATGCGGGGCAGGGAAGGGTTTACTGGTTTTCCGTAGGTTGCGGGGCGGCGGGCTGTGCCGGGGCATCGTCTGCGGGGTCGCCGAAGTTGTCGTGATAGGTGTTGAGCATATCCAGCTCTTCGTTGCGGCGCAGACCGTGAATGACCAGCTTTTTGATCACGTCGTAGATCACGGCGAACAGCGGCACGCCCACGATCATGCCGGCAAAGCCCCACAGGCCGCCAAACAGCAGGATGGCAAACAGCACCCAGAAGCTGGAAAGGCCGGTGGTGTTGCCCAGGATCTTGGGTCCGATGATGTTGCCGTCCAGCTGCTGCAGCACCAACACGAACAGGACGAACCACAGCGCTTTGATGGGGTTCTGGATCAGAATGAGCAGCGTGGCCGGGATGGCACCGATGAATGGCCCGAAGAAGGGAATCACGTTGGTCACACCGATGATCACCGAGACCAGCAGCGCACTGGGGAACTTGAAGATCAGGCAGCCGATATAGCACAGCAGGCCGATGATGGCAGAATCCAGGATCTTGCCGTTGATAAAGCCCCCGAACATCCGGTCGGCGTACTTCAGCTCCTCGGTAATCAGGCTGGCCCAACGGGGCTTGACGAGGCTGTAAAGCACCATTTTGGCCTGCTGCACGAACCGTTTGCGGCTGGCCAGCATATACACCGCCACGATGATGCCGATGACCAGGTTCTTCAGCACGACCACCACGTTCAGCACCCCCAGGGCTGCGCCGCTGAGTGCGCCGCTGAGGATGTTCTGCATGGAGGGCAGCAGCTTGGTCTTGACCAGGGTGTCGATACTGGTGCTGACGGTGTCGTAGGTAGAGTTCAGCAGATCCATGATCTGGGTGTTCTGCTCAAAGAACTCCACATGGTTGGCCCACTGGACAAACTTGGCAAGGTTTCGCTGGGCGGTGTAGTACAGGGTGGTGACACTGGTGATCAGCTGGGGCACGATCATCATAAACAGGGCGTACACCAGCAGCAGCCCGAACAGGATGGTGAATGTCACGGACAGGGCGTTGATCAGGCCCTTCATCTTTTCCGGGATGAACCGGCGCAGGAACGCCTCAATGGTGTTGCACACCGGCTTGAGCAGATAGGCGATGACGGCACCGTAGATGAAAGGCATCAGGATGCCGGTTAGGGTAGAGATGGCCGAGCCGAAGCCGTCAAAGCGGTAAATAAGGAAAAAGAAGATGATACTCAGTGCAATGGCACCAAACCCTGCGAGCATCCCATAGAGATACGGTTTGATGTGCGGCTTTTTGTCCATCATGACAAACTCCATTCCTGCTGCGGGCAGCGGGAACACCCACAGCGCTTGTTAAATTTTGTTGCTTCTGCGCCAGATATGCAGTTTTTCGGCCTCGCGGATCAGCTCCTCGCGGAAATCCGGGTGTGCCACGCTGATCAGAGCCTCAGCCTTTTCCCAAGAGGTCAGACCCTTCAGGTTCACGCAGCCGTACTCGGTGCACAGGTAGTGCACGTTGGCACGGGTATCAGTGACAATGCTGCCGTTCTCCAACGTGGGACGGATGCGGCTCTCCAACTTGCCGGTCTTTTTATTAAAGAAGGTAGAGGACAGACAGATGAAGCTCTTGCCGCCCTTGGACAGGTAGGCACCCAGCACGAAGTCCAGCTGACCGCCTGCACCGGAAATGTGCTTCACACCGGCGCTCTCGGCGTTCACCTGACCAAACAGGTCGATATCCACGGCATTATTGATGGAAATGAAGTTATCCAGGGCAGAAATGCTGCGGATGTCGTTGGTGTAATCCACGGGGGCAGACATACACTCCGGGTTGTCGTTCAGGTAGTCGTACATCTTCTGGGTGCCGGCACCAAAGGCGTAGACCTGACGGCCCTTGTCCAGCTGCTTGCAGGCACCGGTGATCTTGCCGGCCTTGGCAATGTCCACAAAGGCGTCCACATACATCTCGGTGTGCACGCCCAGGTCCTTCAGATCGCTCTGGGCGATCAGGCCGCCGATGGCGTTGGGCATACCGCCGATGCCCAGCTGCAGGCAGGCACCGTTGGGGATCTGCGGAACGATCAGGTTGGCAACCTTCAGGTCCACTTCGGTGGCAGCACCGGGAGCGGCCATCTGGCCGATGGGCGGGTTGTCGCCCTCCACGATGCCGGTCACCTGCGAGATGTGCACGCAGTTCTCCATGCCGCCCAGGCAGCGGGGCATGTTCTTATTGACCTCCACGATGATCTTTTTGGCCTTTTCGCACACGGCACCCAGATGGGAAGCGCTGGGGCCGAAGTTGAAGTAACCGTGCTCATCCATGGGGGTCACCTGGAACACGGCCACATCGACGGGGTCCGGGCTCTCACGGTAGTAGCGGGGCAGCTCGGAATAACGGATGGGGGAATAGAAGGAGAAGCCCTGCGCAATGGCCTTGCGCTCGATGCCGCCCATATGCCAGCTGTTCCAGGTCATGTGGGCAGCGGGGTCGTCGATCTGGAAGATCTCAGGCACCCACATCAGGATGCCGCCGCGGAAATTGACGTTTTCCAGTTCGGGCAGGCGCTTGGCAAGGGCGGCATCCACGGCCACAGGGGTGTTGACGCACCAGCCGTAATCCACCCAGTCGCCGCTCTTGACCAGAGAAGCAGCCTGCTCGGCAGTCATCTTTTTCTGGGCATACATTTCCATGAAATCCATTATAAACCATCCTCTCCTTTAAGAACATAAAAGAATTGTAAATTTATTATTCACAATTCTACGGGACAAAATCTTAGCCGGAAATTTACCGTTTCTTTCCAGTCCGGACACTGTCTTATCACACCCCCGGCGGTATCCTTGGGGTCGGCAGGGCAGAAGCCTCCGGCAGCGGCACACCTGCACAGCTTAGTTATAACATTAACAAACATTATAATCAAGCCCTCTTCCGCGAAAAAATGCCACGCAGGACAATTTAACTAAATTTCTTAGGTATTTGTGGCGATTGTTTGGTATAGCAAAAACAATTTTTTTCGAAAAAGTACTTGATAAAATTTTGACGATATGGTTTACTAAGGGTGTACCAAGACGATGCGCCCCAGTGTGACGTTGATTGACTAAAAATTAACGATATTGCGATGGCGATGCGGCCTGGTACTTGAAGCAGGAACTGAAAAGTGCTATCATGGCAACACCAAATGCGCTTTTCCAAAGCGCGCAAATAAAGGAGACCATACCGATGGCAACAGCAGTTTACCCTGGGTCCTTTGACCCGGTCACGAGAGGACACCTCGACATCATCAAGCGAGCTGCAAAGATAAACGACCAGCTCATTGTGGCAGTGCTCATCAACAGCGCAAAGAACCCTCTGTTCACCGTAGAAGAACGGGTGGCGCTGTTGCGGGAGTGTTGCAAGGACATCCCGAATGTGACGGTGGAGAGCTTCGACGGCCTGACCGTGGAGTTCGCCAAGAAACGGCACGCTTCGGTGATGGTGCGGGGCCTGCGGGCGGTGACGGATTTCGAAAACGAGATACAGCTCGCCCAGACGAACCACGCACTGATGCCCGGTATCGAGACGATGTTCCTTGCTACCAGCATCAAGTGGAGCTACCTTTCCTCCACCATCGTCAAGGAGGCTGCCCGCTACGGCAGCAACATCTCCAAGTTCGTGACGCCCAACGTAGAGAATGCCATCCACGCCAAAGTGGAGCAGCTCCGGGCGGAAGGAAAGATGTTCTGATACCTTTTATAATGCAGAAAGGCCTTTGGGCTTTTTGATAAATAGTTTTACGAAACCCCGAAACATATAAATTCAGGAGGCTATTAACATGAAGAAAATCGTTATCGCATCTGCTTGCCGTACCGCTATTGGTAAGTTTGGCGGCACCCTGGCAAACGTCCCTGCTGCAGAGCTGGGCTCCATCGTCATCAAGGAGGCCCTGGACCGTGCTAACGTGAAACCCGAGCAGGTCGATCATGTTTACATGGGCTGCGTCATCCAGGCTGGTCTGGGCCAGAACGTCGCTCGTCAGGCTTCCCTGAAGGCTGGCCTGCCCATCGAGACCCCCGCTGTCACCGTCAACGTGGTGTGCGGCTCCGGTCTGAACTGCGTGAACATGGCTGCTCAGATGATCGAGGCTGGTGATGCCGACATCGTGGTCGCAGGCGGTATGGAGAACATGGACATGGCTCCCTTTGCCATGATGAAGGCCCGCTACGGCTACCGCATGGGTGCACCCATGGGCAAGAGCGAGATCGTGGATACCATGGTCAACGATGCTCTGTGGGATGCCTGCGGCTTCAACAAGCACATGGGCATGACCGCTGAGAACGTCTGCACCAACGAGACCTACCAGAAGAAGTACGGCTACAGCCCCATCAACCGTGAGATGCTGGACGAGTTTGCTTACAACAGCCAGCTGAAGGCTGACAAGGCCATCAAGGACGGCGCCTTCAAGGACGAGATCGTCCCCGTGGTCATCAAGGGCAAGAAGGGCGACACCGTGTTCGATACCGATGAAGGCCCCCGTCTGAGCGCTCCCGAGGTGCTGGCAAAGCTGAAGCCCGCCTTCACCAAGGACGGCATCGTTACCGCTGCTAACTCCTCCGCCATCAACGACGGCGCAGCTGCTCTGGTCATCATGAGCGAGGAGAAGGCTAAGGAGCTGGGCGTGAAGCCTCTGGCTACCTGGGTTGCCGGTGCTCTGGCAGGCGTTGAGCCCGAGGTCATGGGCCTGGGCCCCATCGCTGCTACCAAGAAGGTCATGGCCAAGACCGGCCTGACCGTTGCTGATATGGACCTGGTAGAGGCCAACGAGGCTTTCGCAGCACAGTCCATCGCAGTCGGCGAGGCTCTGGGCTTCGATAAGGAGAAGCTGAACGTCAACGGCGGCGCAATCGCTCTGGGCCACCCGGTCGGCGCTTCCGGTGCTCGTATCCTGGTCACCCTGCTGTACGCTATGAAGCACCGCGGTGCTCACAAGGGTCTGGCTACCCTGTGCATCGGCGGCGGCATGGGCTGCGCTACCATCGTTGAGATGGACTGAGCATCCCGCCTTTGAACATTGACTGAATGACAGACCCGGGGCAGGGGAGGAACCGGAGAGCCTGCTCTGGCCCGGGGGCTGTTTTGTGAGAAAACAGAGAGATCTGATAGGAGGTTTTCACAATGGCATTTGTAAAAACCGAGGTGCAGGGCGCAGTTGAGATCATCACCATTGACCGTCCCAAGGCACTGAACGCCCTGAACCCCGAGGTTCTGGCAGACCTGAAGGCAGCTTTTGAGGCTGTGGATCAGGACACCATCCGCTGCATCGTTCTGACCGGCGAAGGCGACAAGAGCTTTGTTGCTGGTGCCGATATCGGCTCCATGAGCACCATGACCAAGGCAGAGGGCGAGGCCTTCGGCAAGCTGGGCAATGATGTGTTCCTGATGATCGAGCATTTCCCCATCCCAGTGATTGCAGCCGTCAACGGCTTTGCGCTGGGCGGCGGCAACGAGCTGGCTATGAGCTGCGACATCCGCATCTGCTCTGACAACGCTGTGTTCGGTCAGCCCGAAGTCGGTCTGGGCATCACCCCGGGCTTCGGCGGCACCCAGCGTCTGGCCCGTCTGGTGGGCATGGGCATGGCAAAGCAGCTGGTCTACTCGGCCCTGAACATCAAGGCCGATGAGGCTTACCGCATTGGTCTGGTCAATGCCGTGTACCCGCAGGCCGAGCTGATGGAGAATGTGCTGAAGCTGGCTGGCAAGATCGCCAAGAACGCCCCCATCGCTGTGCGCAACTGCAAGAAGGCCATCAACGACGGCATCAGCCTGCCCATTGAGAAGGCTGTTGAGGTCGAAGAGAAGCTGTTCGGCAACTGCTTCGAGACCCACGACCAGAAGGAAGGCATGGCCTGCTTCCTGAGCCGTGAGAAACCGAAGCCCAAGGCAGTGTTCACCAACAACTAATCAACTATACAATTTTTGATATTAAAGGAGAGATTTCCTATGAAGATCGGTGTTATCGGCGCTGGCACCATGGGCCAGGGCATCGCAAAGGCATTTGCACAGGTTGAGGGCAACACTGTTGCTCTGTGCGACATCAAGCAGGAGTGGGCTGAGAATGGTCTGGCAAAGATCAAGAAGGGCTACGAGAAGCTGGTTGCTAAGGGCAAGATGACTCAGGAGAAGGCAGACGCCATCGTGGCTGCTATCACCCCGGGCCTGAAGGAAGACCTGTGCGCTGACTGCGACCTGATCGTGGAGGCAGCGTTCGAGGATATGAAGGTCAAGCAGACCACCTTTGGTGAGCTGGATGCCATCTGCAAGCCGGAGTGCATCTTCGCTTCCAACACTTCTTCTCTGTCCATTACCGAGATCGGCAAGAACGTCAAGCGCCCTGTGGTCGGCATGCACTTCTTCAACCCCGCAGACCGCATGAAGCTGATCGAGGTCATCGCAGGCTGCAACACCCCTGCCGAGACCGTTGAGAAGATCAAGGAGATCTCCGTTGCCATCGGCAAGAGCCCTGTTCAGGTCAACGAGGCTGCCGGCTTTGTCGTCAACCGCATCCTGATCCCCATGATCAACGAGGCTGCCTTCATCAAGATGGAAGGCGTTTCCGACATCGCTGGCATCGACACTGCTATGAAGCTGGGTGCTAACCACCCCATGGGACCCCTGGAGCTGGGCGACTTCATCGGCCTGGACATCTGCCTGGCCATCATGGACGTGCTGTACAAGGAGACCGGTGACAGCAAGTACCGTGCATGCCCGCTGATCCGCAAGATGGTCCGCGGCGGCAACCTGGGCTGCAAGACCGGCAAGGGCTTCTACGTTTACAACGCAGACCGCACCAAGACCCCGGTCGATCAGCTGTAATTTCTGCTCAACATTTCTCCCGGCTGTGGGAAAGCGGTCGGGAGGAATTTGTTTGAAAACCGGACTGTTCCGGCAAATGAAAAAAGACCCGTTAGGAGGATATAGCGATGGATTTTACTCTGTCCAAGCAGCAGCAGATGGTACAGAAAATGTACCGCGAGTTTGCTGAGAACGAAGTCAAGCCCCTGGCAAAGAAGGTTGATGCGGAAGAGTACTTCCCCAAAGAGACCGTCGAAAAGATGGGCAAGCTCGGCATGATGGGCATTTATTTCCCGACTGAGGTCGGCGGTGCAGGCGGCGATGTGCTGTCCTACGTCATGGCAGTGGAAGAACTGAGCAAGGTCTGCGGCACCACCGGTGTCACGCAAAAATTGGATGAAGTAGTCGTGACTGCTTTGGGTATGAAGCGTGATAAAAAAGCGTTAGGTTACGCCATGCAGGAATTGAAGGGAGACGAGTTGTTGTCTTCCCGCGAACCAAATTTGGCCAATTCGTTGTCTGGTAAAGTTTCCGGTTTACAGATTGTACGCTCCAGTAACGGGGTGGGAGGTTCTTCGAAGATCGTGCTCCGTGGTAACAGTTCGCTGACCGGTAGCAATCAGCCATTGATCGTGGTGGACGGTACGCCGATGGATAATTTTACAGGCGGTGTGGATGATGTTTGGGGTAATTCCGGAGCCGATATGGGTAACGGCCTTTCTGATATTAACCCTGAAGATATCGAATCGATGACGGTCCTGAAAGGAGCTTCGGCAGCTGCACTTTACGGTTCGAGGGCCGGTAACGGCGTGATCCTGATCACGACCAAATCGGGACGGAAAAACGAAGGGCTGGGGATTACTGTGAATGCTGGTATCACGGCTGAATCCATTTTCTTGAAACCGGATATGCAAAACAGCTGCGCCTGCAAATAGGCTTCATCCGCCTGCAAATTCTGCAAGGTACGGGCAGCATTTTGCATAAAGCCCGGGTGCACCCGGTCAAAATCCGGCACCAGCGTATGGCGAATGGCATTGCGGCTGTACCGCTCGTCGGCGTTACTCTCGTCGATCCGATAGTCGATATGCAGCGCCGTGCATGCCGCCCGCACTTCCTCTCCGGTGCAGTCCAGCAACGGACGAATAATCTTGCCCCGCACCGGCGCAATGCCGGTGAGTCCTCGCAGCCCGGTGCCCCGAGCCAAGCGGAACAGCATGGTCTCCACAGAATCCGAAAGCGTGTGCGCCGTGGCGATCCGATCACAATCCAGCGACTGAAAAAAGGCGTACCGCGTTTGCCGGGCATACGCCTCAACGCCCATACCGGCAGCCTTGGCCTCTCCGGGTGCGTCGATTGCTTTTTCAAAATAAGGCAAATGCTGCCGGGCGCAAAAATCCCGCACAAAGGCAGCGTCCGCCCGGGAGCTTTCGCCCCGAATGCCGTGCTCCACATGGGCAACGGTGATCTGCAGCTGCCACCGTTCCCTACGGCTGAGCAGGTAGTGAAGCAATAACATGGAGTCCGCCCCACCGGATACAGCTGCCACCACCCGGTCCTCCGGGCACAGCATATTGTGTTCCGTTACCGTCCGGTCAATCCGGTCAAACAAATCAGAATGCATTGGCTGTCTTGTCCACCGCACGGAAGCGGGTGAATTCCTTATCAAAGGTCATCTCAATGGTGCCGGTAGCGCCGTGGCGGTTCTTTGCCACAATCAGCTCCGTATGGTTCTCGTCGATGTCGTCCTGCTTGTCCTCATCCACCTCGCTGCGATAGTAGTCCTCACGGTAGAGGAACATCACAATATCCGCGTCCTGCTCAATGGAGCCGGACTCTCGCAGGTCGGACAGCTGGGGCTTATGGCTCTTGCCTCGCCCCTCGGTACTACGGGCCAACTGAGCACAGCAGATCACCGGGATCATCAGGTCCTTAGCCAGCATTTTCAGCTGGCGGGTGATCTCGGACACCTCTTGCACACGGTTCTCCTTGCGGGTGGCGGATTTGATCAATCCCAGATAGTCGATCATAATCACATCCACATCTTTCATGCGCCGCACCCGGGACTTGATTTCCGGCACAGTGATAGAAGAAGTATCGTCTAAATACAACTCTACATCATTAAACTGACCGGCAGCATTGCCCAGGCGCACCCACTCGTCGTTGTCCAGCTCGCCGGTGCGCAGCTTATGGCTGGGGCGCACAGCTGGCTCTCGTAGCGGTTGGTCAGGATCACGATGTCCCCTTTTTCC
>OGXL01000976.1_pt1 | contig 24783 bp, 27 predicted proteins | sample 1576311 | NCBI WGS metagenome assembly OGXL01 (sample SAMEA3541564, study PRJEB24748) | human gut metagenome | biome: human gut; feature: human-associated habitat; material: faeces | place: China | collected 2012 | reverse complement strand
CTGTATGAATTCCACCATCTTATATTGAGAGAATCAAGGAAACTTATGGCGATAAAATTAATATTTGTACTGTAATTGGATTCCCGCTTGGCTATAATACCACAGAAACAAAGGTATTTGAAGTAAAAGATGCCATTGCAAAGGGTTGCAATGAAGTGGATATGGTTATTAATATCGGGGACGTAAAAAATGGAGATTTTGATAAAGTAGAAACAGAAATTAGGACATTAAAAGAGGCCGCCGGTGATAAAGTTCTGAAAGTAATTGTGGAAACCTGCTATCTTACTGAAGAAGAAAAGATTAAATTATGCCAATGTGTTACAAATGCAAAAGCAGACTATATTAAGACTTCTACAGGCTTTGGAACAGATGGTGCAACAATTGAGGATATTCGTCTGTTTTCTAAGAACATTGGTCCTAATGTAAAAATGAAAGCGGCCGGAGGAGTAAAGAGTCGAGAAGATTTAGAAATGTTTCTGGATGCAGGATGTGATCGAATTGGAACAAGTTCTGCAGTAAAAATGTTAGAAATAGAGTAGGATATATATACTCTCTTTTCGCTTAATTTTTCACAAACTCTTGATTTGTGTTTTACTATCAGCTAAAATATAAAAGGAAGAATGAAAAAATCGTAATAAGAGAGGAATATGGATACGATATGGATACAAATAAATCATATCAAATTATAAGAGTAGCAAAAAAATATTACGAATTACATATGGGACAGTTAGAAATCGCTCAAGAAGAAGGGGTTTCTAAGTCCACCATAAGTCGTATGCTTCAAAAAGCAGTAGATCTTGGATATGTGAAAGTAACAATTGATGCACCACGCTTGACGTTGGCGCATTTATAATAATAGTAGGTGCGTCCGGTGGCACTGGTTCCGCTTTCGCCAAACATCAGCGCACCGCATTTGCCGCAGAACAGCTTGGTGGTCAGCAGATATTCCTCGTCTGCCTTGCCACAGGCAGGGGCACGCTTGTTCTTATCCAAACGCTTCTGCACCCGGTCAAACAGGTCTTTCGGAACAATAACCGGAATTGCATCCGGTACAACGATATCCCGGAAAGACAATTCACCAATGTACCGACGGTTCTTCAGCATGGTATTCACGCTGCTGTGGGTCATTTTGCCGCCCAGCATATGGAAAAAGGTGTTATTGAAATTGCACCTCTTGCTTATATGAGAGGTCGTACTTTAGAAGATGCTTATGTTATTTTAGATGAAGCGCAAAATACAACAGATAATCAAATGAAAATGTTTTTAACACGTTTAGGATTCAGATCAAAAATGATTGTAACAGGAGATATTTCACAAATCGATTTACCAAGAAATACAACTTCTGGACTTATTCGTGCATTAGATATTTTAGAAGGGGTTAAAGGGATTTCATTTATTCATTTATCAGCGATGGATGTCGTAAGACACCCTGTTGTTCAAAGAATAATAGAAAGATACGATGGGAATAATGAATGATATATTATTAATTGAAGATGATATGTCCATCAATAAGATACTTGCCTATGAACTTAGAAAAAAAGGTTATTTAGTAGATAGTTTATATGATGGAAAAGAGGCTGTTTCGAAGATTTTAGAAAATGATTATGATCTTGTTTTGATTGATTGGATGCTTCCATATAAAGATGGTGTCTCTATTATTAAAGAAGTAAGACAAAATGATTATGTTAAACCACTTATTTTATTAACGGCACGCAGTGAACAAGAAGATATTATTAAAGGATTAGAAGCAGGGGCAGATGATTATTTAACAAAACCATTTCAATCAGCAGTTTTAATAGCGCGAATTGAAGCTCATTTAAGAAGACATCATAAACATTTTTTAGATGAAATTAAATTTGAAGATGTTATGATGAATACTAAAAATCGAGAAGTGACAATTGATGATCATGTTATTGTTCTAACAAAAGTAGAATATGATTTATTAAAAATGTTTATGGAACATCCTAAAGAAGCTGTTTCTCGAGAAACTTTATTACAGTCTATATGGGGATTTCAATATGATGGAGATACACGTATTGTTGATGTTCATGTTTTTAAATTAAAAGGAAAGTTAAAAGAAAGTCGAGTTTCTTTTAAATCTGTAAGGGGAGTTGGATATAAGTTGGTGAAAAAAGATGACTAAAAGTTATTTGAAAGTTGTATTGATGGGAGTTGTTACTTTATTACTTTGTTATTTTAATAAGGCTTACAGTCTTTATATTATGCTTCTTTTTATCTTTGTATGTGCAATCAATGCTTATCAATTAGAAAGTCATTATCAACGAATGGGACGTTTTTTTCAAAGAGAAAAGGATAATGAAATAAAGGAAGTAGAAATTGAAAATAAATATCATGAAAAGATATTAAGTCAATTGATTCGATCAATGAATTTACCGATGTTATTTATTGATAAAGAAGGGAAAATAGCTTTTACCAATCAAAGTTTTAGAAAAGGCTTTGAAATACCACATTTAAAAGGAAGATATTATAAAGATATATTTGTAGGTGAGATGCTTGATTTAGTAGATCAATGCTATGTTTTTGAAAGACCATTATCGTCGGTTGTAAAAATACAGTCGAGATATTATCAAGTAGAATCTTCACCTGTTTTTTCTGATAAAGAACATCTTATTTTTGATGGAACGATTGTTTTATTTACAGACGTTTCTAAAATGAAAGAAATTGAAGATATGCAAAAACAATTTTTATCAGATGTTTCTCATGAACTTAAAACACCGATGTCAGCTATTATTGGAAGTGTAGAAATATTAAAAAGGGATGGTTTAGATTCACCAGAAATATTTCAAGAGTTTATGGATATCTTGTTGAAAGAAAGTTATCGTATGCAAAATATCATTAATGATATTTTAGAATTATCACGATTAGATCAAACAAGAGTTAAATTGGATTTTAAAGAATTAGATGTCAAAGCTGTTGTCAAAGAAAGTATTGATTTATTTGAGCCAATGGCTAAAGAAAAACATATTTCTCTTATTTATCATAATAAAATAGAAAAACCTGTTATTTTAGATTATTCAACGGTTAAAACAATTTTAAGTAATTTTATTTCTAATGCAATTAAATACTCTAATGATGGTGTTATTACAATTAAAACTAAAAAAGAAAATAATATGTTTGTTTTAAGTGTACAAGATGAAGGAATGGGTATACCTAAAAATAAGCTGAATTATATTTATGATCGTTTTTATCAAGTAGATAAATCAAGAAGTTCAAAGATATCAACGGGACTTGGTTTAAGTATTGTTAAAAAAATCGTCGAATTGAATCAAGGAACGATCGATGTTGAAAGTACTTTAGGGCTAGGTTCGACTTTTACTGTCAAGTTGCCTATAAATCCCAAAGTTTCCCACAATGAGGATATAATTTAGACATATTTATTATTTATGATAATAGCATCAAAAGGAGGAAATATTATGAACGAAGATAATAAAAATAATTTTATATTAGTTGATGAAGATAAACCTAAAGAAAAGAAATGGAAAAAAATAGTAAAAATTTTATTAGTAGTTGCTATTGTCTGTTCCTTTGCAATGAATGGCTATGTTTTTTATAATATGATGTCATCATCAAGTGATAGTACAACGACCGTTACAAATAAAGGAACTGTAAAACAAGTCAATTATGATGTTAAAACAGATACAACAAGTGTTGTAGAAAAAGCGAGTGATAGTGTTGTAGGAGTTGTTGTTTATAAAAATACAACAAATAATGCTTTTGGATTTGGTGATAATTCAAGTTCTTCGAGTGAAACACAATCTGGAAGTGGTAGTGGGGTCGTTTATGATAAAACTGGTAAATATACCTATATTATTACGAACCACCATGTTATTGATGGTGCAAACAAAGTACAAGTTGTATTTTCAAATAATGAATATGTAGATGCAGAAGTTGTAGGTAGTGATGAATATAGTGATGTCGCTATTTTAAGATGTCAACCAAGCTTTGATGTAAGTGTTATTGATTTAGGAGATTCTAATTTATTAGATAAAGGAGAAACAGTTTTAGCGATTGGTTCACCATTAGGAATTCAATATTCAGGAACTGTTACTCAAGGTATTGTTTCAGCAACAGATCGTACAGTTTCTGTTGATTTAAATGATGATAAAGTTGATGATTGGGATATGAATGTTATCCAAACAGATGCAGCTATCAACCCAGGTAATAGTGGTGGAGCGCTTGTTAATATGAAAGGTGAACTTGTAGGTATTACGAACATGAAGTTCTCTGATGAAAGCGTTGAAGGTATGGGATTTGCGATTCCTATTAATGATGTTATGACAGTTGCAGAACAAATTCGTACAAATGGTAAAGTATCTCATCCAGTTATCGGTATTTCAGGTGTTTCTTTAAATGATTATTCTTCATATGAACTTCAAAGATATGGTGTTAAAGTATCTGTTGATGAAGGTATCTATGTTGTTAAACTAACAAGTGATGGTGCTGCAAGTAAAGCTGGAATCCAACAAGGTGATGTTATTGTTAAATTAGATGGTAAAGATATTACTACTTATAAATCGTTCTTAACAGCACTTTACTCGCATAAAGCAGGAGATAAAGTAAAAGTTGTTGTTAATCGTAGTGGCACAGAAAAAACAATTGAAGTTACGCTTCAAGAAAAATAGATATTGCTTAACGCAATATCTTTTTTTATAATTAATGTAGAATGATTGAAAGAGGAATTATATGAAAATAGGTATTTTTGATTCGGGAATAGGTGGCTTATCAGTATTATATGAAGCAATGCAACTTTTACCTCATGAACAATTTATATATTATGCTGATGAAAAACATGTTCCTTATGGGGAAAAAACAAGAGAAGAGATCATTGGCTATGTAGATGAAATTATTCAATTTATGATTGATCATGATTGTAAGGCCATTGTCATTGCTTGTAATACAGCAACCAGTGCAGCAGTTGCTTTAATGAGAAAAAAATATGATATTCCTATCATTGGAATGGAACCTGCAGTAAAAAAAGCAGTTGATTTATATGGAAATCAAAAGGTATTGGTGTGTGCGACACCAATTACAGTTAAAGGTAAAAAGATGTTGGACTTGGTAGAAAGAGTTGATAAAGATCATTTAGTTGATTTGGTTGCTTTACCAAAACTTGTCCGCTTTGCTGAAAAACAAGAGTTTAATAGTGATGAAGTGCTTGCTTATTTAAAAGAGGCACTTTCGAAATTTGATTTTAAAGAGTATGGTTCTCTTGTTTTAGGATGTACACATTTTAATTATTTTAAAGATAGTTTTCATCAATTATTACCGCATGTCCATTTATTAGATGGTAATAGAGGAACAATTAATTATTTAATGAAAAATATTGAATTAGAAAATTTGGAAAGTTCTGTTGAATATTATTATTCTGCTAAAAGAGTAAGCGGTGAAGAATTAAAACGTATTGAACGCTATTTAGAACGTTTAAAAAATATGAAAGATATAGGTATATAATATGGTAAAAGCAATTTTTTTTGATATCGATGGAACACTTGTTAGTTTTAAAAATCATCAGATTCCTAAATCTACATTTGATGCTTTATATAAGTTAAAAGAAAAGGGAATCAAGCTTTTTATAGCAACAGGAAGAGGAAAAGATGGATTAGATGTTTTAAATGATTTTCCTTTTGATGGTTATATTACGTTAAATGGACAATATTGTTATACAAATAATCAAATTATTTATTCAAATACAATCAAAAAAGAAGATCTACAAGCTTTATTAGATTATTTAAAAGATCATCAAGTTCCTTGTGGCTTTACAGAAGAAAATACAAAATACTTCAACTATCGTGATGAGCGTGTTGATGCAATCCACGCTATTACTCATAATGATGATCATCCTGCAGGAGATTGTAGTCATGTCATTGATAAACATATTTATCAAATTATGTGTTTTGTAGATGAAAATGAAGAAAAAGAAATCTTAAGTCATATGCCTCATTGTATTTCAGCAAGATGGCATCCAACTTTTTGTGATATTTCACCAATAGGTGGAACAAAACAATTAGGAATTGATAAATTTTTAGAATATTATGGTCTTGATTTAAAAGATACGATGGCTTTTGGTGATGGGGGAAATGACATGCAAATGTTGCAACATGTCTCTCTTGCCGTAGCTATGGGAAATGCGGGAGATGAGTTAAAAAGCATTGCTGATTTTGTGACAAAAGATGTGGATGATGAAGGTATTGCCTATGCATTAAAACATTATGGTTTGATAGACCTTTAAAAATAAGAAAAATTATTATATAATAAAGAAGCAATAAAATAATACTTCAGGGCAGAGCGAAATTCTCTACTGGCGGTAAACTCCGCGAGCCAAAGATGGCCGAACTGGTGAAATTCCAGTAGCAACAGTTATAGTCTGGATGAAAGAAGTGTTTTTTGTAATACTTTTTATATACAAAAACGTACCTAGAAGATTATTTTAGGTGCGTTTTCTTTGTTAAAGGAGGTATATAAAATGAGTACAAAGAAAATAACAACAGTAGGGATGCTTTGTGCCATGGCAATGATCGTTAATGTATTTATTTCATTTCCAATCGTTCCAGCGGTATCTTTTTTAAGGTATGATCCCAAGGATATTTTAATTGTTATTGGGGGATTTATTTATGGACCAATGACATCATTATTAATGAGTTTTATTTGTTCGATTTTTGAAATCATGTTAAAGGGAGGCAATATTTTAGATGTCTTGATGAATATGGTTTCAACGTGTTCTTTTGCTTGTATGGCTGCTTTTGTATATAAAAAAGTACATAATCAAAAAGGAGCTGTTTTAGGACTTGTTCTAGGTGTTATGTGTACAACAATATCTATGCTTATTTGGAATTATATCATTACACCTATTTATTATGGAATGCCAAGAAGTGCTATTGTACCAATGTTGCTTCCAGGAATATTACCTTTTAATTTAATTAAAGCAACGATGAATGCTGCCATTGTTTTTTTCTTATATAAACCAGTGGTTCAAATATTAAGAAGAAGTCATTTAGTGGAGAAATCTGATCGACAAGGAAGTGTTTATAAAGGTTATGTCTTTGTCGTAGGTGTTGTTTTAGTGACAATGATTTTGTTTGTTTTAGGATATCAAGGAATTATATAGGGAGGAAATAAGATGGAATTTTTAGAAGCTAAAGAAATCATGAAACAAAAAATGGGAGATTGGAAAATTATGGCACTTGCCAGTTGCGAGGATAATTATCCGATGGTGAGAAATGTCAGTTGTCTTTTTTATAATGATAAAATCTATTTTAAGACAGATAAGAACTTTAGAAAGACACAGCAGTTGTTTAAAAATAATCGTGTTGCAATGTGTTTTAATGGAACACAAGTTGAAGGGATTGCTGTTAATAAAGGATTGGTCGTTGATGAACCAGGAAGAGTTTTTGAAAAGAAATATAAAGAGTATTTATGGCAAAGTTATAATGCTTATTCTCACGTTGATAGTGAAATTTTAATAGAAGTGACTCCTGAGTTTGTGGAAATTTGGGATGAAGATGAAGATCGAAAGGCTTTTCAATTGTTTATTGATTTTAAAAAGAAAACAGTTGAATATAAACCTTACGATTAAAGAAATCATATGATTTGATTTCTTTTTTTTGAAGTGCTAATATATATAAGAAAAGAAAGTCTTCAGGGCAGGGTGAAATTCCCGACCGGTGGTGATAGTCCACGAGCAGATGCAGAAAAGGTGCAATTCCTTTACCGATAGTGAGAGTCTAGATGGAAGAAAGACATTTTTTTAGATAATGTTTTTAGTCATGGAGATTAGTATTTTCATGATATTTTTTATTTTAAAGGAGAATTATTATGGAAAGTACTAAGACACAAAAAATGGTTTTAGCAGCAATGCTGGCTGCACTTGGGATGATTTTAAATCTCATTGAGATTCCTTATCCCTTTGCTCCTTGGTTAAATCTTGATTTATCAGAAATTGTTGTTCTTGTAGCAATTTCTACTTTAGGATTTATACCAGCGTTGTTTGTCTGTATTTGTAAATTTGTTGTTTCTATTTTGTTTAAAGGACCTGTAGGACCAATGGCTATTGGGCAAATTGCAGCATTGATTGCATCGTTATCAATTTGTGTAACATATTCATTGCTTGCTCGAAAAATTGATCCAGAAAAGAATTTAAAGAATTATTTTTTAGATATGGTTTTAACGATGCTTGTTTTTGCTTTTATTATGTTTGTCATCAATTATTTCTTTGTGACACCTACTTATTTAATGCAAAAACCGACATGGTATACAAATCTACCTTTTGCAGTTGATATTCAAGCATTTAATCAACAATATGGTTCAAATATTTCAATTCCGAAATTTTTATCTTTTTTATCACCTTATGGACAAGCTATTTTTATTATTTATTTTCCTTTTAATTTTATTAAAGGAATTATTACAGGAATTGTTTATTATCTTGTAAGACCGGTTGAAAAAAGATTTAAAAGTAAATATATTAAAGAAGCATAGGCTTCTTTTATTTTTTTATAGTGATTATTATGTTATAATGGCGAGGGATGGTGGGAAAATGACGTATTCAAGAGTAAAAAAATACCAAGAATTAAGAGATGGACTTAAGGAAGAAGTTGGCATTTCTAAAGAAAAGTATGTAGAACCAGTTCAAAATGATGATGACGATGATGATTTTTTGTCATTTATGAAAAAGGATAAAGAAGAAAAAGAAGTAAATTTAGAAGATACTTTAACAGAAACTAAAACATTTGAACAAATGAGAGAAGAAGGCTCAGCTGAACTTGATAAAGCTCTTAAAAGTGCGAAAGAAAGTGTTGGTAAACAAGATCAATATAATACAAGAATGGATATTTTAAGTAAAATTAGAGAACCTGAAAAAAATACAATTAAGATAGATTCAGTTGAAAGCTATGCTACACAAGAATTTGCTAAAGGAATGTTTGTAAATAATGAAGTTGAAGAAGAGTCAAAAGAAAAAATGACTTTTATGGAAAAATTAGCTGCGATGTCACCAGAAGAAGATGTGAAAAAAGCAGAAGAATTTTTACAACAAGAATCTGAAGAAGTAGAAGAAAAACAAGCTGAAGAAATCACAGAGACGAAAGAAATCGTTGAAACGATAGAAGAAAATCCAGTAGAAGATATTGAAGAAAATGATACTTTTATTGAAGATGAAGAGATTATTGAAAATAAAGGTGAAAGTAAAGCTGTTAAGGTCATGAATGTCATTATTGTTATTTTAGTCATTATTTTCATTGCTTTACTTGGAGTTATCTTATATCAAAGTTTTTTTTAACTAAGGAAGACCTTAGTTTTTTAGGAGGGTGTTTATTTTATGAAGAAAAAAATTTCAATTGCAATAGATGGGCCTAGTGCTGCAGGAAAAAGTACAATTGCAAAAATGGTTGCTAAAAAGGAAAATTTCATTTATATTGATACGGGTGCAATGTATCGATCTGTTGCATTTTATTGTATAAAAAATCACATTGACTTAAATGATGAACAAGCTGTTGAACAAGCAATTTCAAATATTCAAATACGCCTTACAGCTGATAATAAAGTTTATTTAAACGATGAAGATGTTAGCCTTCAAATTAGAACAGATGAAGTTTCACTTGGAGCTAGCTGTGTTTCTAAATATCAAGCGGTAAGAACATTTTTAGTTGATGAGCAAAGAAAAATGGCTGAAACTGGGAATGTTATTTTAGATGGAAGAGATATTGGAACAGTTGTTTTACCACATGCAGATTTAAAAATTTATCAAATAGCAAGTGTAGAAACACGTGCGAAGAGACGTTATTTAGAAAATAAAGAAAGAGGCTTAGATGCTGATTTAGAAACAATCAAAAAAGAAATTGAACAAAGAGATTATCAAGATATGCATCGTGCTATTTCGCCACTTAAAAAAGCGGATGATGCAATTGAACTTGATACGTCGAATATGACGTTAGAAGAAGTTGTTGATCAAGTGTTAACTTTAATTAATAAAACAAGGGAGGAATAATATGGCAGGTGTAGTTGCAATTGTTGGTCGTGCTAATGTTGGAAAATCAACAATCTTTAACCGTATGGTTGGAGAAAGAATTTCAATTGTTGAAGATGTTGCAGGTGTAACAAGAGACCGTATCTATGCTAAAGCTTCATGGCTTACAAAAGAGTTTAGTGTAATTGATACAGGAGGTATTGAATTAGAAAATGCTTCTTTTACAACACAAATTAAAATGCAAGCAGAAATTGCAATTGAAGAAGCAGATGTTATTGTATTTGTTGTTAATGGTCGAGAAGGTATTACTAAAGAAGATGAGTATGTAGCACGTCTTTTACAAAAATCAAGAAAACCAATTATTTTAGTTGTTAATAAAATTGATGATAATCAATTTAGAGATTATATATATGAATTTTATGCATTAGGTGTTGGTGATCCTATTCCTGTTTCTGGTTCACATGGGATTGGAATTGGAGATTTATTAGATCAAATTATTAATCAATTAGATTTACAAGATGAAGAAACTAATGAAGATGAAATCAGTTTTTCAATTATTGGAAGACCAAATGTTGGCAAATCATCTCTTACAAATGCTATTTTAGGGGAAGAACGTGTTATTGTTTCTAATATTGAAGGAACAACACGTGATGCTATTGATACACCTTTTGTGAAAGATGGACAAAAATATCGTGTTGTAGATACAGCGGGAATGAGAAAAAAAGGTAAAGTTTATGAAAATATTGAAAAATATTCAATTTTAAGAGCTTTGACATCAATTGAAAAAAGTGATGTTATTCTTGTTGTCATTGATGGTGAAACAGGAATTAGAGAACAAGATAAGCATGTTGCTGGATATGCCCATGAAGCAGGTAAAGGCGTTGTCATTGTTTATAATAAATGGGACCTAGTTGATAAAGATGAAAAAACAATGCAAAAGAAACAAAAAGAAATCTATGAACAATTTAAATATTTAGATTATGCACGTATTGTTTTTACTTCAGCTAAAACAGGTCAAAGAGTGGATCAAATTTTCCCATTAATTCAAGAATCTTATGAAAATTCAAGAAAACGAGTGCAAACGAGCGTTTTAAATGATGTTTTAGTGGATGCACAATTAATGAATCCAACAACGACATTTAATGGTGGAAGATTAAAAATCTTCTATGCTAATCAAGTAGCGGTTTGCCCACCGACATTTGTTTTATTTTCAAATGATCCACAATATTTACACTTTAGTTATAAACGTTACTTAGAAAATAGATTAAGAGAAGCATTTGGGTTTGAAGGAACACCAATTCATATCATTTGTAGAAAAAGAGACTAAGTCTCTTTTTTTAACATTTATTTATTTTTTTCATAGTATATAGTGGTGATATTATGAAAGATAAAGATTTACTCGTAGATCGTGTATCTAAAAAAACAAATGTGAAAAAAGAAGATATTTTTAAATTCTAAGATGATTTACAAAGAAAAGATTTAAATAATGAAAAAGATATGAGAGATTTTATTCAAACGGTTGCAAAAGTAACAAATCAATCTTTAGATCAAAGAAAGATTGATAAATTGATTAAAATTATGCAAAATAAAGATGTTTTAAATGATGTTGAAAAAATGATTTAAAATAGTGTTGATTTAGTTAAAGTTTTTGTTATAATGGAGAAGAACTTCATTAAAAAGTGAAAAATGTTGTTTTAGGCCATTTTTAGATTGACTTATGATGTGAGTTTCTATATAATAGATTTTGCGGTTATGGAAAGGTGATTAATATGAAGTATAGTTTGCAGTGGATTATTAAACACAAAGGAACATTTGATTTTGAAGAAGAAATAACTTTTCCATGTGAAATGTTTGAAAAGTATGCCCATATTAACGGCCTTAAAGACGTCATCGTCTCAGGTACCGGGAATCTTGATACAAGAGATAAACGATTATATGTTGATTTAAATATTAAGGGAACAATGATTCTTCCGTGTGCGTTAACGTTGGAAGATGTTGATTATCCATTTGATATCGATTCGACGGAAGTATTTTCATTTGAAAAGCCTGATCCGCTTGAAGACGTTCATGAAGCAAAGAAAGATGTTGTTGATTTTACGCCTGTCGTATTTTCAAATATCATGTTAGAAGTGCCCATGAGGGTCGTAAAAGATGATGCTAACATCAAGGAATCAGGTAAGGGTTGGAAGATACTCGATGGTCAAGAGGATAATGATGAAGAATACATTGATCCAAGGTTAGCAAAATTGAAAGATTATTTTAAACAATAGGAGGATATAAAGATGGCAGTACCATTTAGAAGAGTTTCTAGTACAAGAAGAAATAAAAGAAGAACACATGATAAATTATCTGCACCAACTTTAGTTGTATGTCCAGAATGTGGAGAATACAAAATGTCTCATAGAGTTTGTAAACATTGTGGAACTTACAAAGGTGTAAAAGTAAAATAAGAAGATCACCCAAAGGGTGATTTTTTTTTACCTTTTTTTAGTTCACAAGAAATGTGAACTTCTATATTTTATTCACATCTATTTATTGAACAAGTGATTTAAAAAGTATATAATGGTGGTATAAAGTGGTAAAAGTGAATATAAAAGTGGTAAAAAGTGGGTGATAGTGATGTTCATGGGTGAATTTAAGCATTCGATTGATGCAAAAGGACGTTTGACGATTCCATCTAAAATTAGGAATCAATGTCAAGGTTCTGTTTATGTTGCCCGTGGATTTGATGGATGCCTTGCTTTTTATACAAAAGAAGAATGGGATCCGTTTTGTGCGAAACTCCTTTCTTTACCTTCTAATAAAAAAGAAGTTCGAAAAGCAATTCGTTTTACCATTTCAAGTGCATGTGAGTGCGAATTTGATAAATTAGGAAGAATTAACATTCCTACAAATTTACGCACTTTAGCACACTTAGAAAAAGAATGTGTCATTATTGGGGCAGGAAACCATGGTGAAATATGGTCACAAGAAAAATGGAATCAATACTATAATGACAATCAGGATAGTTATGATGATATTTTAGAATCTTTAGATGATTTTAGTTTATAGGAGGATTTTGAATGTTCAACCATGTTACAGTTTTATTAAATGAAGCAGTTGAAGGATTGAATGTCAAACCAGATGGTATCTATGTAGACTGTACACTTGGAGGAGCTGGTCATTCAAGTTTGATTTTAAAACAGTTAACAACCGGCCATTTATATTGTTTTGATCAAGATATTCATGCGATTGAAGCTGCAAGAGAAAGGTTGGAGAAAATTGGTAATCAATTTACAATTATCCAATCCAATTTTAAGAATTTAAAAAGTGAACTCCATCTTCGTGGTGTAGAACATGTAGATGGAATTTTATTTGATTTGGGTGTTTCATCACCTCAATTTGATGATGGGGCTCGAGGTTTTAGTTATAACTATGATGCTCGATTAGATATGAGAATGAATCAAGAGGCATCTTTGGATGCACATTATATTGTTAATCATTATAGTTATGAACAACTTGTAGAAATTTTATATAAATATGCGGATGAAAAATTTGCAAAACAGATTGCTCGAAAAATTGAAAAGGAAAGAGAAATACATCCTATTGATACAACTTTTCAACTTGTAGATATTATTAAAGAAGCAATTCCTGCTTATGCTAGAAGAAAAGGTGGACATCCAGCAAAACGTACTTTTCAAGCACTTCGAATTGCGGTTAATGATGAATTAAATGTTTTTGATATTGCTTTAAAAGATGCATTGGATCTTTTAAATTTAAATGGAAGAATCTCGGTTATTACTTTCCATAGTTTAGAAGATAAAATATGTAAATATACATTTAATGAAGTTTCAAAATTAAAAGATGTTCCTAAAGGATTACCAGTTATTCCTTTAGAAATGCAACCTAAATTTAAATTGGTTAATAGAAAACCGATTATAGCATCGGATGATGAATTGACTCATAATCATCGTGCACATTCAGCTAAATTGAGAGTTATAGAGAGGGTTATTTTATGAAAAAGAGAAAGACAGGATTTGAATCTTTTGCACAAGTGTTTTTAATTGTAACAATTGTTGTTTTTGTTTTTGGAATTATTATGGTTAAATCAGTTGAATCTTCATATAATAGAACCATTCAAAAATTACAAAATGAAATAGACACACTTGAATCAGATATAGATAGTTTACAAATGCAAAAACAAGAATTAGTTTCATTCAATCGTGTTGCTGAAGTTGCAACTTCTAAAGGATATACTTATCAAAATGATGCAACAGCATCAACAACAGGAGCTCAGCAATAATGAAGAAATACAAAAGTGCAAAGGTAACGGGTATTATTTTTGCAGTTCTTATTTTTTCATTGGTAGTTAATATTTTATACTTAGGGGCAACGGGAAAACACTTGATCAGTGGAGAGAACATTGCCTCTTTTGCGAAAAATAGAAGTAAGAAAGAAGTTGTTGAATATGCTCAAAGAGGGCAAATTTATACATGTGACCATGAAAAAGTAGCTATTAATGTTAAAAAGTATAAAATTATTTTGGTGCTTTCATCTCAAAGAACAGGCTATGGTAAAAAGCTTGCTTATGTTAAAGATGTTAATAAAACAGCTAGTCAACTAGGTCCTATTTTAGGAATAGATGTCAATGAATTAACATCTAAATTACAAACAGCAAAGGATGAAGGACGTTATCAAATTGAACTTGGGACAAAAGGAAATAATTTATCAGCGTCAGTAAAAAAACAAATAGAAGATTGTAATCTTACGGGAATAGAGTTTGTAGAGTCTAATTCGAGATATTATCCATTGGGTGATTTTTGTAGCTATGTTGTAGGGTATGCAAAAAGTTATAATGATCAAAGTGTTAAGAAAATGGTTGGAGAAATGGGACTTGAACTTTCTTATGATAAACAATTAAAAGGTAAAAATGGTTATAAGGTTTATCAAACAGATGCTAATGGATATGCTTTAGTAGATGGAACTTTAAGAGAGAAAGATCCAACCAATGGAAATGACCTTTATTTAACGATTGATAGTGGTCTTCAAAGAAATTTAGATTATTTGATGTCTAATGCTTATAGTGAAAGTGGTGCTGAAGTTGTGACTGCTGGAGTGATGGAAATTAAAACAGGAAAGATTCTAGCAATGTCAACCTATCCATCTTTTAATCCTAATGAAAGAAATATATCAACATTCAACAATTATTTTTTAGAAGGAACAATTGAATGTGGATCTGTTTTTAAACCATTTATTTATGCTGATTCTATTGAAGAAGGTAAATATGATCATAGTGCTTATTATAATTCAGGAAGTTATAATGTTTATTATGGAAATAAATTAGTTGCCACAATTAAAGATCATAATGGTGGTCAAGGTTGGGGTACAATTACTTATGATCAAGGATTGTATCATTCAAGTAACGTAGCTATTTGTAATTTATTGGATCAAGGTTATGTTACAAAAGATGTTTTAACAGAGAAATTAAATGATTTAGGCTTTTTCCAAGGTGATACAATGGATGGACTTACATGTTCATCATCAATCAATGCTTATACAAGAAAAAATGCTGGAAGACTTGAATATTTAACGACAGGATTTGGTCAAGGTTCTACGGTCACTCCTTATCAACTTTTAAAAGCATATAGTGTTTTTGGAAATGATGGGAAAACAGTTCAACCACATATTGTAGATAAAGTTGTCAATCCTAAAACAAATAAAGTTGTCTATCAAGCAACACCGAAATATTCAAAACAAATCTTTTCAACAAATACAATCAGTCAAGTAAAAGATTTAATGTTAGGTGTTATTGAAGATGAACAAGGGACAGGGAAGACTTATCGTTTAGATAATGATGTTCGTATGATTGGTAAAACAGGGACAGGACAAGTTGTTGAAAATGGTGGTTATAGTACAACTTTATATATGCATTCATTTGTAGGGATTGCTCCTTATGATGATCCTCAAGTCGTGATGTTTTTAACTTTTAAATCAGGAGATTCATATGCTCAATATATGCCAAATATTGTTAAACAAACAATGAATGAAGCACTTCAAGTAGTAAATCGCTATAATGCTAAAAATACGACAGCAGTTGATCAAAGCTATACTTTAGATTCCTATACAAATCAATCTGTTAATTATGTAAAATCTAAATTAGAATCAAAATCATTAAGTGTTCAAATTATCGGTAATGGAAGTTCTGTTATTGAACAATATCCACTTGCTAAAAGCAAAGTGACAAGTGGTGATAAAGTATTTATCAAAACAGAAGGAAAAGATATAACACTTCCTAATTTAATAGGATGGTCTAAAAAAGAAGTACAAACTTACGCTTCACTTGCTGGTATTCAATTAACTATTGATGGCACAAGTGGACATGTAACTGCTCAAAGTGTTGGCGAGAATACAGTTGTTCATAGCGGTGATAGTTTAACTGTAGTAATATCTTAAAAGAGGAATGATTCCTCTTTTTTTTCATAGTTTATAATGGTGAGATTTATGTTGTTTCAACAATCTGTTAATAAGATCAAAATCATTAAAATATGTATTTATCTCATTGTTTTAGCGCTTATTTTTAAAGTGGGGTATATTCAAATCATTGATCGTAAAAATATTTATGATAAAGCATTAGAGTCTTGGCAAAGGTCTTTTCCTGTACAAGCTAATAGAGGGAAAATATATGATCGAAGTGGAAATGTACTGGCAACAGATCTTACAACGGCTTCTTTGGTTGTTGTACCGAGTCAAATAAAGGATCAAGCAACAACAGCTTTAGAATTAAGTAAAATTTTAAATGTAGATGTCAATGTTTTGAAAGAAAAATTAAATAAAAAGGTGTCGATTCAAAGAATTTCTCCAGAAGGAAGACAACTTGATAATCAAGTTGCAAGTAAAATACAAAGATTGCATTTATCAGGTGTTTATTTGATTAAAGATACAAAAAGATATTATCCGGGAAATAATTATTTAAGTCATTGTTTAGGCTTTGTTGGAATTGATAATCAAGGATTATTAGGATTGGAGTTAGAATATGATTCGTTTTTAAAAGGAAAAAACGGTTCGATTGATTATTATATGGATGCTAAAAGTCATAATTTAAAAATGTATCCAAGTCATTATACGTATAGTCAAAGTGGAATGAATATCACTTTGACCATAGATAAAAGAATTCAAGATGTCCTTGAAAGAGAATTATCAAATGCTTATGATACGTATCATCCAGATGGTATTTGGGCACTAGCGATGAATCCTAAAAATGGAGAGATTTTAGGAATCGCCAGTTATCCTAACTTTAATCCTAATGATTATCAAAATGAGGATAAAGATATTTATAATCAAAATATTCCAATTTGGAAAACTTATGAACCAGGATCAACCTTTAAAATCATAACTTTTTCAAGTGCTTTAAATGAAAATTTATTTGATATGGATAAAGATACTTATTATGATAAAGGGTATGAATATGTTTCAGGCGCAAGAATCAAATCATGGAAAAAAGGAGGGCATGGCCTACAGACTTTTAGAGAAGTTTTACAAAATTCATCCAATCCAGGATTTGTAGAAATTGGTAGGAGATTAGGAAAAAAGAGATTGTATCAATATGTTCAAAATTTTGGCTTAACTGAAAAAACGGGAATTGATTTACCTGGAGAATCATGTGGGATTATGTTTGATTATAAAAACTTTCATGAACTTGAACAAGCGACCGTTGCTTTTGGACAAGGCATATCTGTAACGCCCTTACAATTGGTAACTGCTATTTGTGCTTGTGTCAATGGTGGCTATTTGTTGCAACCGCATATTTTAAAAGAAATCAGTAACAGTTCAAATAATGAAATTGTTGAACAAGTCAAAAAGAAAGTAAAAAGACAGGTTATTAAAGAAGAAACATCTAAAAAAGTAAGAGATGCGCTAGAAAGTGTCGTGACTGATGGTGGAGGTAGAAATGCTTATATAAACGGTTATCGTATTGGTGGTAAAACAGGAACGGCGCAAAAGGCGGTTAATGGAAGCTATGTTGGAAGTGGTTATATTCTCTCTTTTGTTGGCGTTGTTCCTATTGATGATCCACAAATTGTTTTGTATGTGGCAATGGATAATCCTAAAAACTGTATTCAATATGGTGGAACAACAGTTGCTCCTATCGCTAGAAAGATGTTTGTTGATATTTTACCTGCTTTAAATGTCAAAAAAGTAAAATCTCAAAGACAAAAATCATATTCTATAATGGATGAAAGAACAATCAAAGTAGAAAATTATATAGGTAAAAAAAGAAGTGAAGTTCAAAATATTTCTTTACGTTTTACTTTTGTTGGTAAAGGAAATAAGGTCATTGATCAATTACCAAGAAAAGGTGAGTATCTTGAAGAAGGAGATACGATTGTTATTATGTTAGGGGAATAATATGTTTTGAGATTTGTAGATTCATATGATGATATGGGATATAATTTAAATATAAAATAACAAGTGTAAAGGAATTTAGGTGATAGTAATGAATTATGATAAATTTCCAGAAATAAATATAAGTGGATATGAAAATGAAGCTTGTACAGACAAAACAGAAATAAAAAATATTTAGAAAATCTAGGACAAGAAGAAAATTATTGTTTAACTGTAGATTGTTATCCTGGCGTCGATGACGAAATCTTTGATTTAATTAAAGAAATTTATAAACCTGATTTCATGATTAAAAGTGAAGATGTATTTTATGAAAAAGATGAGCTTAATAAAATGATGAAGCCTTTTTTAACAGAGAATCGTGTAAGAGGAGTCATGTATTATGGAAAGATGGATGATATAAAATTGGCTCAATATTAATTACTTGCTAGTCATAAAGGCAGGGCTTTGATTTATGGTGTTAGAGCGAGTTACATTCATAAAGGTGATACTTTGATTTATTGTGATCTTGCTCGTTGGAAAATTCAATTGAGATATCGAAAATGTACGCCTAATTTTAAACAAGATAATGATGATGAAGATGTTTTAAAGAAGATAAAGAGAGGTTTCTTTATTGAAAGTCCTAAAATGAATTTGAACCTTATACAGTACATTATGCAGAAACATTTATTGTTCCTGCAAATGTTAAAGAATATACAATTAGACCTTTAAATGATGAAACAATAAAAGTTATTAAAGCATATGTTAGAAATTAAGCGGGCAAAAGTCCGCTTTTATATTGCTTTTATTATCGAATATCGATATAATGGGGTTGAAATATTTATCGATATTCGATAAAAGAGGTGAGAAAATGGCGAGAAAAGAATTTGAAACATTAACTCCACAAATGTTTTATATTTTACTTTCATTATATGAGCCCATATGTGGTTTAGAAATTATGGAAAAAGTAAATGAAATGACGGAAGGTGATGTTAGAGTTGGTGCTGGAACACTTTATGCGTTGTTGCCACGTTTTGAAAATATAGGATATATTCAATTATTAAAAGAAGAAAATAAAAGAAAAATATACATAATTACTCAAAAAGGAAAAGAAAGACTTGAATTAGAAAAGGAAAAGATGCAAAAACAAATTATTTTGTTTATGAAAAAGGATTATGAAGATGAAATATAAGTATACATTTTTAAAAAATAGATTGTTTTATGATGAAATATTAATTCCTTATCTAGATAGAATGTCTAAAAAAGGATGGAATCTTGTATCAGTTAATTCATTTTTTAAGTTTGAAAAATCCTCACAAGTTTATAAATATCAAGTCGATTATAATCCATTAACAGATGACTATTTAGAAACTTTAGACCATTTAGGATATGAACATGTTTGTTGTATGCAAGATATGCATATTTATCGAAATGTTAATTTAGATGCGGAAGATTTATCAAGTGATGAAGATGTTTTATGTGAGGCAAAATTGAAAATGTTTAAACCATGGGCAATTGCTATGTGCATTCTTGCAACTATGATCTTTTATGGTTTTACAAGTTTCTTTTCTTGGTTGTACCGTTTTTCTTGGGGTTCGATATTTTTAAATTTAAATATTTGTTTTAGTTTGTTTCTTATTTATGTAGGCTGTTTTTTATGGCTATTTGCAGCATTGTTTATTTATTTAAAGAGACGTGCTTTAAAGAAAAGAACGTATTCTTATCAAAAGTTTAAATATTTAGATGGTTTTGTTCGCATTGTTATAGATATTTTAGCTATTTTGATGATTGGAATGTTATTTGTCTTGAAAATGAATAACTTAAGTTCACTTTTAAGCTTTTTGGGTTATTTTATATTAATTACATTATTTGCGACAATTATTAATACAAAAATTCCTTTAATTAAAAATCCAATCAAAAAGAAAATAGCAGTGATTGTTTCTGTTGCTGTTTTTGTAGGTGTTTACTTTTTGTATAATGAAATTGATTTTTCAAAATTAGATAAACAAGAAATGACGATCACTTTGCCAAAAAATAAAAGGATAGATGAAAATAATTCAAATCTACTTGTTGATACGACAACTTTTATTCAAAAAATCGGTAAAGATAAAGATGATGGAGAAGCAATTTATTCTTTTGAGGGTTATTATCAATGTTTAAATACTTTTGTTTCAAAAAATATTTTTAAAGAATTGGTTCTTGAACGTGAAAGACAAACAAGAATGCCAAGTGATAAAGAGATTGACCAAATCGTTGAAGAAAAAGGTTCATGGCGTAGTGATGAAATTGGATATAATACATATCAAAATGTTTTAAAGAAATTTAAAAAAAGAAAATCAATGTATTTTGATCAAGTTGTTGAAATTGGCCATTATCAATTAGGGATCAAAGGTAAAAAAGTGTTAGTTGTATATGATGAGGATATTGATGATTTTTATCATCATTACATAAACTATATACAAAAATAATGGAATATTGACAAATTTTTGTAATTATACTATTATAATTTTCAATAATAGAATCAAAGGAGAAATGTAAAAGTGGATTCTGCCCAGATAATGAATATCATATCATTAATCATTTTATTAATTTTATCATCGTTGTTTTCTTGTAGTGAAACAGCTTTTTTATCGGTAAGTAAAATTAAAATACGTACACTTGCTGAAGAAGGAAATAAAAAAGCAAAATTAGTAGAGTCTTTATTAGATAATCAAGATCGTTTATTAAGTGCTATTTTAGTAGGAAACAACCTAGTAAATATCGGTGCTTCGTCACTTACAACAGCAACGATTATGGCTATTTTTGGAGATGGTGCACAAACAGTTGCAATCGCAACAGGTGTTGTAACATTGTGTATTTTGATTTTTGGTGAAATCACACCTAAATCTCTTGCTACTCAAAACGCTGATAAATTAGTTTTTGCTTTAGCACCATTTATTCGTTTTGTTTGTATAATTACTAAACCAGTTGTTTTTGTGTTGAATATTATTACAGGATTTATTATTAAACTTTTAGGTGGTAATCAAGAACATGGCCCTAGTTTAACTGAAGAAGAATTGAAAACAATTGTAACAGTTGGACATGAAGAAGGTGTTCTAGAAAAAGAAGAAAAAGAAATGATTCATAATGTTTTTGAATTTGGTGAAACTGAAATTAAAGAAATTATGACACCACGTATTCATGTAGAAAGTTTACCGGATGATTGCACATACGATGAATTAATGAATGTTTATCATGATGCACAATATTCAAGATATCCTATTCATGATGAGTCTTTTGATGAAATTATAGGTGTTTTAAATATGAAAGATTTGTTGTTTATCGATATTGATAAAGAACATTTTGATGTTAAAAAGTATATGAGAGAGACTTTTGTGGTCTATGAATTTAATCAAGTCAATGATGTTTTTGCTTCAATGAGAAAGGAACATGCAACACTTGCTATTGTATTAGATGAATATGGTGTTATGAGTGGAATTGTTACTTTTGAGGATATTGTTGAAGAAATCGTTGGTGAAATTGATGATGAATATGATGATACAAGTGATGATATTGTTAAAATCAATGATCATGAGTATTTAGTAGATGGTAGTTTAAATTTAAATGAGGTCAATGATGAAATTGATACTCATTTTGAATCGGAAGATTTTGAATCAATCGGTGGTCTTGTTTTAGGAGAGTTTAGTGGTGTTCCTAAAATAAAAGATAAAATTGAATTTCCAGGAGTTACAATTATTATCGAAAAGATGCATAAGAATCGAATTGAACTTCTTAGATTAATAATTCATGAAATGAAAGAAGAGGAAGAAGGAGAGGAAAAACATCAATAAGATGCTTTTCCTTTTTTAAGGAGGCTATATGAAAACAACAGTTGAAATTAAAAAAATGGGAATCAATGGAGAAGGTATTGGTTACATTGATCGTAAAATTGTCTTTATTAAAGGGGCATTATTAAATGAAGAAGTAGAAATTGATGCCAAACAATACAATAATAAAAATTATTATTTTGGTGATTTAATTAGAGTCATTAAACCTTCACCAATGCGTGTTAAAAATCCATGTCGTGCGAATAAAGAATGTATGGGGTGTAATTTATTACATTATGCTTACCCAGCACAATTAAAACATAAAAAAGATTTAATTAAAGAATCTTTAAAGAAGTATACAGAATTAGATCGTTCACAAATTAAGATTGATCAAATTATTGGGATGAATCAAAAAAATGGTTTCCTTACACAAGCTAATTTACCAATTGTAGATTTTAAAGGAAAAGTTACTTTTGGGATTTATCAAAGAGAAACAAAATATTTAACAGTGATGACAGGGTGTATGAAACAACATCCATTAATTAATCAAACATTATTACAATTAGAAGAAGTTTTTAATAATCATCAATGCAAAACATATAATGATAAATTTAGAACAGGTTTAAGATTTATTAAATTACGTGTTTTCCAAGATAAAGTACAAGTCATCATTATTACAGGGAAAGACGGTTTAAAAGATGAAGTGGTAAGTGATATTAAAAAATTAAAACAAGTCAATGGTTTATTTATGTCAATTAATACTTCTAAATATCAAGATTTTGAAAGTCAAGGTTATAAGAAGATTTTTGGAAATACGAAAGAAGAATTTATTTGTGATGGTAAAAAATATATTATGTCTGTTAAAACAACTTTACCAGATCATTTAGAATCTTTTGAAATTAGAAATAAGATTGTTAAAACAATGGTCAAAGGAAGTAAAAAGATTATTTCTATTAATTGTGAAAATGGTATTTTAGAAATGAATTTAGATCAAGAAGTTGTTGCTATTGATGAAAAGAAAGATAATATTGAAAGTGCTACTTATAATGCTAAATTATTAGGAAAAGAAAATATTAAATTTGTTTATGGTCAACCAATTAAAAAAATGGTTACTTTTGCAAAAAAGAAAGTGTATGATACAGTGATTATTCAAGGAGTCAATGGGATTTCTAATGAATTAAAGGATACTTTAAGACTTGGAAAAGTACAAACAGTCATTTATATGAATTCTTCAACATCTATGCTTGCAAAAGATTTGCAAGAATTATCAAAATATTATAAAGTAGAAGAGATCAAAGCAGTAGATAGTCATATGTATCAATCATATGTGACATCAATTGCTAAACTTACAAAAAAATAGGAAGAAGGAATAAAAATGGAATACGATTATACACCAAGAGGTGTCTGTTCAAGAAATATCCATGTAGAAGTTGAAGATGGGATTGTTAAAAATGTTATCTTTACAGGTGGATGTTCAGGAAATACTCAAGGAGTTGCTGCACTAGCAAAGGGTATGAAAGTTGATGAAGTTATTGAACGTTTAAAAGACATCAAATGTGGAGCAAAACCAACAAGTTGTCCAGCACAGCTTGCAAAAAGTTTACAAGAGCATGCTAAATAAGTGCTCTTTTTTTGTTTCTTTCATAAAATAAAATGGTGGTGTTATGTTAATTAGAATCAAAAAAATGCAGTTTCTAGTAGGGATTTGTTTGATTTTGCAAATTATTTTGTCTTCGTTATTTTTACCTTTTCATTTTATAGCGATGTTTTTATCTATTGTCATTATCATTTGGCAAAGAAGATTTTGTGTTTTACAGATTCGTTATCATTACTATACAGTTATTTTATATATCTATAGGTTGTTTGTTATGCTTGTTTTAACGTATTCTTTTTTTGAAATGCTGTATTTATTTTTAACTTTATATGTTGGTTTGATTTTAATTTTATTATCTTTGAAAACATTTTTGTAATTCTTTTAATCAAGGATGATTTAGCGTATAATATGGAAAAAGGTGGTGGCAACATGATTGGTGAATTGAATATCTATAGTTGTTATAGTTTTCAAAATAGTACGATTTTGATTCAAGATTTATGTAAAAGAGCGAAAGAATTGCATATGGAAGCATTGGCTTTAACAGATATCAATAATATGTATGGTGCGATTGAATTTTCTAATGCTTGTCATCATTATGACATCAAACCTATTTTTGGAATGCAAGGGGATGTACTTATTGATCAAGAAGTTTATCCTTTTTTATTCTATGCAAAAGATCAAATTGGTTATCATGATTTAATGAAAATATGTAGTGATATTAATTTAAGTGAACATAAAGCGATTGAATTAGAAAGATTATTTTTATATCGTGAACATCTTTTTATTCTTTCTGGATGTAAAGAAGGAATTGTTGAAAGGCTTGTTTTAAAAGAGTTAGAATCTGAGGCTTTAAAATATATTGCATTGTTTAAAAAAATGTTTAAAGATAATTATTATATTTGTATTCAAGATCATCATTTAAAAATGCAATCATTTTTAAATGAACGTTTAAAAGCACTTGCCACTTTACAAGAAGTGAAGGTTTGTGCTTCGAATGAAGTACGTTATTTATATCCACAAGATGCTATAGCGGTTGATTTAATGCA